>OJFR01000052.1_pt1 | contig 47872 bp, 49 predicted proteins | sample 1594121 | NCBI WGS metagenome assembly OJFR01 (sample SAMN05416812, study PRJEB24817) | seawater metagenome | isolation source: Sea water | place: Canada:Atlantic | collected 2013-07 | reverse complement strand
CGGAGATGTGTATAAGAGACAGACGTTTTCATGATACATTAGAAGTGAACCTTGTTAAGGGAGATGACATCTCAGAGATGTATATTGCACCCATGTTGTTAATTCCTTTTGTTGAAAATAGTTTTAAACATGGTGCTATTATTGATGGATCTTTAGCCATTATGATTGCTGTAAAAAGGAACAGTGAAATGTTGTTTTTTGAAGTAGAAAATTCTGTTTTAGAAAAGACAAGTGACTCAACCGGAATTGGATTAGAAAATATAAAAAAGCGATTAGAAATGTTATATCCAAATGCATATACTTTAGAAATAAATAGAACAGATAAGTTATTTAAAGTGCAATTAGCCATCAATATAAACGGATTAAAAACGCATAAAAATGTCGATGAAAGTTAAGTGTATTATTGTTGATGATGAGCCAGTGGCTAGAGATATTATTAGCTCTTTTGTTGCTAAAATTCATGATTTAGAGTTGGTAGCCACTTGCAAAAATGTGTCTGAAGCGTTTACGGTTTTGCAGAACAATTCTATTCAACTGATATTTCTAGACATTAATATGCCAGAAATTTCCGGCTTATCGTTGGCAAAATCCATTCAACATAAAAGTCTAGTTATTTTCACAACTGCTTACAGAGAATATGCCCTAGAAGGTTTTGATTTACAAGCGATAGATTATTTATTAAAACCTATTTCTTTTGATCGTTTTTTAAAGGCAGTTCAAAAATATTTTGATTTACATGTTTCAAAAGAAACTGTAAAAGAAGAAGTGCAATCTTTAGAAAAAGAAACCTCAATTTTTGTTCGTTCAGATAGAAAAATGGTAAAAGTAAGATTTAGCGAAATCAGATATGTAGAAAGCTTAAGTGATTACGTTAAAATATTTACCAACCAAGAAACGATTGTTACAAGAGAAACTATTAGCAATATAGAATCTAAATTACCATCAAAAGAATTTCTTAGAACTCACAGATCATATATTGTTTCTATGAATAAAATTAACTCTTTTACCAATGAGTTTGTAGAGTTAGATAAAAAAGCGATTCCAATTAGCAGATCTTATAAAGAAAATGTCTTACAAAAGTTGGCGGGAAAATAAGTCAAAAACTGCTATATTTGCAGTAAATTTTAACGCTTGAATACACAGCAATTTATTCCACATTCACTTCAGAGAAAATTAGAAATATTTTCATGTACATGGAAAACACCTAGCAATATTGCTTTGGTGAAATACTGGGGGAAAACAGCTCCTCAGATTCCTAAAAATGCATCTATTAGTTTTACGCTTAGTAAAAGTCATACCATTACTACTATTGATTTTACACCTAAAGATACTTCAGCAACAGAAGAAATTTATTTTGAATTGTTTTTTGAAGGAAAAAAGAAGGAAGATTTTAAGCCAAAAATTTCTAAATTCTTTAAAAGAATTCAAGAATATTGTCCGTACCTTTTTTCATACAATATGATGATTAGTTCAGAAAATTCTTTTCCTCACAGTAGTGGAATTGCCTCTTCGGCCAGTGGAATGAGCGCTATTGCCATGTGTTTGATGAGCTTAGAGCGTTCATTATCAAAAACAGAACTCAGTGATGAGTTTGTAAATAAAAAAGCATCATTTTTAGCACGCTTAGGATCTGGAAGTGCCAGTAGAAGCATAGAAGGCCCTTTGGTTGTTTGGGGAAATCATCCAGCAATTGAGGGAAGTTCAGATCTATTTGGAGTTCCTTTTCCTTATAAAGTTCATGAAGTTTTTAACAACTACCAAGATGCTATTTTATTGGTAGATAAAGGACAGAAGCAAGTAAGTAGTACAGTAGGGCATGATTTAATGCACAATCATCCGTTTGCTACTCAAAGATTTCAGCAAGCAAACGAGAATTTAGCTACTATTTCTGAAATTTTACAAAAAGGTGAGTTAGATTCTTTTATCAACTTAGTAGAAAGTGAAGCTCTAAGTTTACACGCTATGATGCTAACAAGCAATCCATATTTTATTTTAATGAAACCAAACACTCTAGAAATTATTAATGCCATTTGGCGTTATAGAAAAGATACTGGGAGTAAGATTTGTTTTACGTTAGATGCGGGAGCCAATGTTCATGTATTATATCCAGCGGATGAATCTGAGAATGTGCTTCAATTTATTGATAATGAGCTTTCTATGTTCTGTCAAAAAAATCATTATATTTGTGATGCTGTTGGTTTAGGAGCCGTTAAATTATAGTCTATATATGAAGACCTTACTTTCTAAATTTTCTTTTTTTAGCATATTAGCGCTTGTTTTATTTCTTTTCTTATCATTTACACAAAGTGTTGTTTGGTTAGATGAAAATCACAATCAAGTAACCCAAGAAAACGGAGTTTTTTACAGACCAATTCCTGAAAAGAAACGAACTACCTACCTCATTGTAGATTATTATAAAAATGGGGCTAAATACAGAGAAGGGAAGGCTACTTCTTTAGTTGTTAAAAAAGAGGTTTTTAAAGGCTATGTCACTTATTTTTATTCCGATGGTGCTGAGTATAAGAAGGAAAAATATAAAAACGGGGTTTTAGATGGTTCTTATAAAGAATATTATCCAACAGGAGAGCTAAAAGTTGATGGAGTGTATGACAGAGGAGTTAAGGAAAGAGCTTGGAAAATATATTATAAAACTGGAAAAATTAAGACAAAAGGAAAATATAGAAATGGAGAAAAAGTAGGCGAATGGACTACCTTTTACCGAGATGTATATTATCCTGATGACGAGTAATTTTATTGTATATTTGTATTAAAATTATACCCTATGAAAGGTCCATTGTTTTACGCTAAAATTCTACTTTTTGGAGAATATGGCATTATTAAAGACTCTAAAGGTCTAGCTATTCCATATAATTCTTACAAGGGAGCGCTAAAATCTTCCTCTAATCTTTCAGGAGAAGCAAAAAAATCAAACGAAAACTTAATTAAATTATACGACTACTTAAAAAATACACCAACAGATTTAGTGTCTTTTAATTTTAACGTTTTTAAAGAAGATATTGACTCAGGTATGTATTTTGATTCCTCTATACCTCAAGGATATGGTGTTGGTAGTTCGGGAGCGTTGGTAGCATCAATCTATGATCAATACGCAGAAGATAAAATTACCATTCTAGAAAATTTAACAAGAGATAAGTTGTTAAAATTAAAAGATATTTTTTCTCTGATGGAATCTTTTTTTCATGGAAAAAGCTCTGGTTTAGATCCTTTAAACAGTTACTTAAGTTTGCCCATATTAATTAATTCCAAAACAAATATTGAGCCTGCTGGTATTCCATCTCAAAAAGAAGGAAAAGGAGCCGTTTTTTTATTAGATTCTGAACAAGTTGGTGAAACTGAGCCCATGGTAAACATCTTTATGAATAAGATGAAGAATGAAGGTTTTAGAAAAATGCTTAACGAAGAATTTGCCATTTACACAGATGCATGTATAGATAATTTCTTGCATGGAAATGTGAGTTCTTTGTTTGGAAATGTTAAAAAATTATCTAAACTAGTACTTGCAAATTTTAAACCAATGATTCCTAGTGCTTTTCATAAAATATGGGAGCAAGGTATTCAAACCAATGACTATTATCTCAAATTATGTGGTTCTGGTGGTGGAGGTTATATCTTAGGTTTTGCGCAAGATTACGATAAAGCTAAAGTTTCTCTAAAAGATTATAAATTAGAATTGGTTTATAGGTTTTAAATTCTTCGCCAATGGAGCGCGCTAAAAAAGTTTCTATATTTTATAAAATCTTCAGTTTACTTTCTGTTATTAGAGGCTATAATATTTTAGTTCTTGTGATTGCTCAATACCTAGCATCTATTTATATTTTTTCCCCTAAAAAATCGGTCACAACTGTAGTATTTGATTTGCACCTTTTCTTTGTGGTGTTCGCCACTGTATGTGTAGTAGCGGGAGGCTATATTATTAATAATTTTTATGATGTAAAAGCCGATAAAATAAATAGACCCTACAAAGCAGGTTTAGATAGTTTTGTGAAACAAGAAACAACATTATCTATTTATTTTCTAGTAAACTTTATTGGAGTAATTGCAGGCTTTTTAGTTTCATGGAAAGCTGCCTTATTTTTTTCAGTATATATTTTTGGTATCTGGTTCTATTCTCACAAATTAAAACGATATCCATTAACCGGTTTAATATCTGCTACATTACTAACAATTTTGCCATTTTTTGTAATTTTTGTTTACTTCAAAAACTTCTCTAAAATAATCTTTGTTCATGCTGTATTTTTATTTTTAATTATTATGGTGCGCGAACTCATTAAAGATTTAGAAAACATGAAAGGTGCTGTGGCAAGTAATTATAAAACCTTTCCAGTGGCATATGGCGAAAGAAATACTAAATTAATTTCTATTGTTTTGTTGTTTTTTTCTTTGTTTACAGTTATTGTTTTACTAAACCACCCAGCAATTTCATACATGAAATATTATTTTTATGTAGTAGTAGTTTCTATAGTTATAATTGGTGCTGTTTTAATAAAATCATCTAAAAAACAAGAATATACAATACTACACACCACCTTAAAAGTCTTGTTATTAATTGGAGTGTTTAGCTTAGTATTTATAGATACCAGCCTACTATTAGATAAAGTAATAGAAACGCTCAAATAATAAAATCAATTAAAAGAATAATTTCTAGTGCTAAGCACGACTAAACCTTTAACAAGCTAAGGTATTTTGCTATCAATTGGTTTGGTGAATTTGATGTGAGAAAATTTATGATTACATTTGCCGAAATTTTAAAAATGAATTCAAATAATAAATCGTCGGGAGGACGACAAGCAAGTAAAGGCAACACTCCTCAAAGAAAAAACAGTTTCCGTAAAGACTTTAAAAAACCATTAACAACTCCTAAAAAAGTTGATGTAGGTGGTATTAGATTAAACAAGTTCATTTCTAACTCTGGAATTTGTTCAAGAAGAGAGGCAGATACCTACATAGAGCACGGTAGTGTAACTGTAAACGGCAACTTGGTCACAGAAATGGGATACAAGGTTCAGGCTAATGATGATGTTCGTTTTGATGGAAGTTCTATTACTCCTGAAAAAAAGAAATATATTTTGTTGAATAAACCGAAAAACTACATAACTACCATGGACGATGAACGTGGGAGAAAAACGGTGATGGAATTAGTTTCTAACGCAGCAAATGAAAGAATTTATCCAGTAGGAAGATTGGATAGAATGACAACAGGCCTTTTGTTATTTACAAATGATGGTGAAATCGCTAAAAAATTAACCCACCCAAAGCATGATGTTAAAAAATTATACCACGCTTCTTTAGACAAAAAACTAGATTTAAAAGATTTGCAAAAGTTACGAGGTGAGGTGGTTATTGAGGGTAAAAAAGTATTTATTGATGCAATTTCTTATGTAGAAGGCCAGACTAAAACTGAAATTGGTATAGAAATTCATTCTGGAAGAAATAGAATTGTTCGTAAAATATTTGAACATGTAGGTTATAAGGTTGTTAAATTAGATAGAGTACTATTTGCAGGTTTAACAAAAAAGAATCTTCCTAGAGGTAGGTGGCGAGAGTTAACAAACCAAGAATTAGCAAACTTACAAATGATATAAATAACAAAAAATCCGAACATTTATGTTCGGATTTTTTTGTGGTACCTCCAGGAAGAAATTACTTTATTTCATTTAATCTCAAAAACACCTAAATCATTAAAAATTAATGATATAACATCATTTTTATTATAAAGACATAAAATGAAATAAAGACAAATAAACTACAAATAACTAAACTGCGCACACCTTTGAGCACACCCTTTATGCGCTGTATATTAGCCGTATGAAGAAAATAATTAAACCACAATTAGGAACTGTAAGGTACAATTTGAAGGAGTCCAAAGAGACATTAAAACAAAGTAGAAAAGAAAGTCCAATTTCATTGTGGTTTTCCTATGGGAAACGACAAAGATTAAGATATTCAATTGGAATATCAGTAGGTTATGCAGATTGGGATTTTGAAAGACAAAGGGTTAGAAGAAATCGAAGTCTTATAATTAATTCAGCAACAGTTAATAGGTACCTTGACAAGTTACAGAATGAACTCATTCGTGATCATTCGGAATTAGTATTGGAGGGAAAAGAAGTCAATAATGAAGTTTTAAGATCTATTCTCGATAGGTTGACAAATCGAAATATTGAATCAGAAGTAAAAGTAATTCAAGATGATTTTTTTGTTTTTGCAGATGAGTTCATCGAGGAGAAGAGGGGTAGTATTGAAAATGTTACTTTACTACTATATAAACAGTCCTTAAAGAAACTTAAATTGTTTTCAGATTCCACAACATCAATTGATTTCACATCTTTCACAAGACCTATTTTAAACGACTTTAAGAGGTTTTTGGAGGTTGAACAAGGGTTTAAATTAAACACCATTTCAAAACATTTCAAATCAATAAAAACAATTGTGTTGGAGGGGAAGAGGAGAGGTTTAATTGGAGATGTAGATTTCAGGTTGTTTTCAATTCCAACGGAGGAGCCAACAAAGATTTATTTAAGTGAGAATGAAATATGTAAGATGAAGGATTTAGATCTTTCAAATGACAAGACTATGGAGTTGGCAAGAGATATTTTCTTAGTGGGTTGTTATACTGGACAACGAATTAGTGACTACAATAGATTATCTGGTATTGATATTGTAGAAAAGGATGGGGTCCATTTTTTTGAAATTCTTCAAAAGAAAAGTGGTGTTAAGGTTAACTGTCCAATCACACAGGAACTAAAAGAAATTATGCACAGATATAATAACCAACCCCCTCCAAAACTATCAGACCAAAAGATAAACAAGTATCTCAAGTTGATTGGTAGAAGATTAGATATGAATGAAGATGTTTTATGTCATGATACAAAGGGAGGAGTAAAAAGAACCTATATTCGTCCAAAGTGGGAAATGTTGGAGTCACATACTGCACGTAGAAGTTTCTGTACCAATATGTACTTAAAAGGAATGTCAATTCAAGATATCATGCATTTTTCGGGTCATAAAACTGAAAAGGAATTTCTTAAGTATATTAGAATCACATCAGATGAGCGCACCCGACATATACTGAGACAGGGATTTTTTAATGTGTAAATTATAAAGTTATAAGGTGCTTTAGTTACCAGTAACGTTAGTCAACTTCTCTAAAACCTTTAAAAAATCCAATTGTAAAATCTACAATCCATTTAATGGATAAAAAACTAAACCACAAAATAGAGATGAAAATGTGCCAAAATACTTTAATGAAATTAACAAAGAGAATGATCAACATGTAGATCATTTGAAAAGTAGCAGCGTTTTTCCCTCTTACTTGAACACCTCCTAATTTGAAACTGGAGTAATTCGGTTTTAGGATGTTATAAGAACCTCTTTTATTTTTGAGGGAGGTACTAATCCCATTTTTTGAAACATTAAAGTTAAAAGGACCACTATTGTATCTTCCAATGAACTGAAAGTTTCCGTTTTGGAAACCCATTCTTGCTCCCTTAAATAATCGTTTGTGAAGACGAAGTCCGTGTTTAGTGTTTATAGTAGCGCCAACTCCATCTCCTTTAAATGTTTTCGTTGCAGAAACACCACCAGTTCTTGAAACTCGGACATTTTTTCCTCTGTATTCTATTCTTTTTGAAGGGTTGTCTTTATCTTTTGAATTAGTGCTTGACATGAGTCAAAATTAAGAAATTAAAATAAGGAGATTGAGATGTTTGAATTTTGATTTCCCCTCCCCCTATTAATCAAAGTTGCAGCAAAAGTAAATCTATTTGTGACTTAAGTTTTACTTACCATTCTGAATAGGGTCAGTATTTGGCATTAGTTTATTAAGGATGAAATAAACCGGGCAGAATTTTGTCATTGGACTTATAAGTTGAAGTCCGCCAACTGCTACCGCGATCCACACAAAGTTCAAGTTGGATGTGTATAGCGTTAAGCCTGCACTTATTAAATACAAGACTCCTACAATTGCATCATGTGCTCTTACTTTAGAAACATTTTTTTCCATATTGATTTATTTTATTGGTTTAGAGCAAGATAATAATTTTAAAGTAAAAAAACCGCTATACTACAATAGTATAACGGTTTTATCATTATAAGTTGCTCCCCCTATTATTCAAAGATGCAGCCAAGAATTTCTTAATTCACCTTCCTCGCTACATAGAAACCATACCCAAAGTAATCCTTAAACCTTTTGTATAGCTCTATTTCATCTTTGTAAGATTGAACAACTTCTTTTGTCTCTTCGTCTTTGGAAAGATCTTTCTTAAGAGTTGCGAGCTCCTTTTCTAAAGGACTATAGTAATTGCTGAGCCAACTTTCTTCAGATAGAATGAAATGATCAAGGAGTTGGTATCCGGATTTTATAACTATGGGATTGCTTTTAATGCGCAATTTCAAATGGGGAACAACCTTTGTAAATTTTGAAAACTTTACAGACAGAAGACAAAGTAGGTTTTCACCTTTGGTTTTGCCACCACACGACAATCCAGAATTTCCAGAAATTTATGCGCCTACGGACGGTTTTATTTTTAGTGTAGGAGTAATTATTAAACCTTTTGGTCAAAAAAGATGAAAGGTTTGCATTGTCCTGATTTTCGATTTTTTTTATGAGCGCAATTTTTATTTCCTCTATCAAAATTTCTGTTTCATCCTTTATGATTTCAAAACCGTGTTTGCTCAGCACTTTTTCTAATTCTAATGTTTGGATGCCTGTCTTTTTGTTTAGAACAATTTGTCCAAGCTCAACCGTTTTTATGTCACAACCCAATTCTTCCAACTCCCTTAATACAGTTGATTTGCATCTGTCACATACCATATTCTTTATGTTAAGGGTTTGTTTCATAATACTTTTTATAGTGCCTGAAATGGGAAGGGCTATTAACCAACCAACCAGTATTTCCTTCCCATATCAGGGCATTATTTTAATGTTTCTTTTAGGTTCTTCATATAATCAATAATCAAGGTCTTTTCAGAATTGGACAACTTAGCATCCTTGTGAATCAAGGTGTAAGATGCTAGTGGCATCTCATCATCTTTAACCTGACTAATTATTGACTTTAGTTTGCTGTTTTTTCTTCGGTTGGAATACGCATCCCATTCATTGAAATTCAATTCTTCCTTTCCTTCATTAATGTGGTCTTCTAAAAACCAAGCAACAGGTTGTACCTTATTGTACCAAGGGTATTCTGTGTTATTACTATGACAATCATAGCAGGACTCTTGTAATAATGCGCTTATGTTTTCTTGGGTGTTGTTTACCAACAAGAAGTCAGTTTTTGGCACAGTATCACTTTGATTGAGGTCTGTGGGCACAAACTGTATGCCCACAAATCCAACCAATAAAATCAGTGCTATGATTTTTACAATTTTCATTTAGTTAATTTCTCGCTGTACTTTACCACATTTCAACATCTGGCTTCCATAATATGGATTGCGTATTTCTTCCTTTGTACTCAACCAAGCTGTACCGCCATCATACATTGGACAAAATTGCTCGTATAGTTTCACTTGTGTTCCCGTAATAGCTACCATATCAGTAACATCTTTGCTCAAAACTTTAAAATGTTCGCGTTGGTGTTTAATATCACTTTCACTGATATGTTCTGCGTGCTCGATAGCATCTTCCATAATGTCCTTTAATTCTGATTGCTGAGCATCCGTATATTTTGAAATGTCAAGCTTTCCTAATGATGTTGCGAGGGTTGCACCCAATTCTTTAGCTTTGGCATTATCATCTGCCACTAAGGCATCCTTTAAGTTGAAATAGTCATTTAATATTGTTTGGGAATTTCCATCTCCGTTCATTGCCATTTCCTTTTTATCCACATCGTGGTGACCATCGGAATTATCGTGGTTCATTTTTGAATGGTCTTCCTCAGTAATCATTTCAGAATTGGTACTGTTTTCTGTTTTCGCATCTTTACAAGACATTGCTGATAAGCTTATAAATGCCATTACCATAATTGTTGTTAATCTTACTTTTTTCATTGTTTAAAATTTAATTGTTATTACTTGATTTATTATTCTATTACTTGTTTTACTTCTCCACAGGTTAGCATTGCGCTGCCAAAATATGGATTGATTACTTTTTCTTCTTTGCTCAACCAATATGCACCATTGTTGTTATCTGCCATTGGGCAAAATTCTACATAGACCTTTTCATCGACACCAAATAGTTGTACAGCATTGATTAGATGTGATGATAAATGTTTAAAATGGTCTCTTTGTGATTTTATATCGGACGTTTCAGAAATTGAAGTTGCAGAAGATTTTATTTCGCCTTCTAATGACATCCAATGGTTATGCGCCTTATTATCTGACAACAATTTCATATCTACTTTATTCAATTTATTTAATAAAGTTGTTGCGTTTGCTGAAGTACTTTTTGAATCTTCTTTTACTAAAGCATCTTTTAAATTGATATACTCATTGAAAACAGCTTTTAACTGCTCTTGAAATTTCATTGATACTTTCAAACGCTCATTCATATTAGTGTGGTCACTTTCTTTGTTGGGTGAATTGTTATCCATACCTAAATGACCTTCGTGTCCAGTCATTACTTTGCCACCATCTTTATTCATCATAGACTTTTTGCCTTGTAATTGTGCTGCTGCATCAACCGTAAATGTTCCGTTAGTCACTATTTCATTTCCAACTAATAAACCTTCTAAAACCTCATATTCATTACCTATTTGATTACCTAAAACTACTTCTTGCATTTCAAAAACGGTTTGGTCTGGATTTGTTTTTAAGTAAACCACAGAGCGTTCTCCAGTCCATAACACAGCAGATGCAGGAATCGATAAGATTTCTTTATTTTCATTCTTAACACTATCAATATTTGCAGACACAAACATTCCTGGTTTAAATACATAATCTTTATTATTTAGAACTACACGTAAGGTTATTGTTCTTGTTTTACTGTTCAAAATTGGGTCTATGAAATCGACTTTTCCTTTAAATACCTTATTTGCATTTGCATTGGTAGATACAGAAACTTCTTGACCTTTTTTAAATAACTCTATCTGGTTTTCATAGACATCAAAATTTGCCCAAACCGTGTTGAGATTGGCAATCTTCAATAACGGTTGACCTTGTTTTATGAAATCGCCTTGCTCTACTAATTTTTCGGTAACTGTTCCTGAAACGGTTGCATACACAGGAAAGTTTTCTTTCACTTTTTGGGTTTCTTCAATCTGATTGATTTGATTTTCAGAGAGCTTCCATAACTTCAATTTATTACGAACCGCTTTGTATAAAGCTGGTTGTGATTCTTTTAAAGATGCTGCTGTAATCAATTCTTGTTGCGCTGCATAGAGTTCTGGCGAATAAATGGTTGCTAATAACTGACCTTTATGAACTTCTTCGCCTGTAAAACTCACATTCAAATGTTCAATTCTACCTGAAAAGTAACTTACCTGTACCGCATTGGCTTCTTCATTTTCGGCAATCTTACCAGATAGTTTAATGGTATTGCCTTCTGCATTGCCTTTACCGACAACAGTTGTTTGAATATTAGCCAAAGCCATAGCGTTTTCTGTAAGCTTAAATTGGCCTGCTAATAAACCATCACTTCCGCTTTCTGCAGGAATTAAATCCATACCACAAATGGGGCAATCTCCTGCTGCTGGTTGCATAATCTGTGGATGCATTGAACAGGTCCACATTTGATTGGTTTCTGTAACTGCATCGTGATTATGGTCTGTATCTTCTTTTGATGAGCCACCAAACAGTATCCACCCTAAAAGTAGACCTACAGCTAATATTCCGAGATAAACTATATATTTTTTCATTTCTTTATTTTTTTCGTTTTAATAATTTCTTAATTGAAGGTGACGAGGTGTACCACAACAAAAACCCACTTAAAACGGTTATCAATCCTAAAAGTGAAAATGCTCTCAAAACAATGGTATTAAAATTGTCTCTGCCTTCATAGTCCATAGTATGTGTCATCCAAAGAAAATCAAACCAACGCCAAGAACGATGTCTTACGGTTTGAAATTTTCCGTCGCTTACAGAAACGTATGCTTTTAGTGCTTCATCTGTTTTATATGAGATAACATAAGCAGGTAGTAGTTTTTCTCGATACTCGTGGTGTTTTCCAGTTTCAGTAATTTGCTCAACAGATTCTACCTCTAAACCACTTTTCATATGGTTTTTGGCAATATAGAGTGCCTCATCCTGCGTAATACTATTTTTTGGCATTCCATCTAAAGCATTATACAATTGCTCTTTATTTATCCAATAGTACGGTGCATTATCAATATCTCTTAATTCAATAGTCTTTATTCCATTTGAAACATCCATTTCTGAAGGACTTATTAAACTATTAAATGCTTTGGGTTGATACTCCAAGTTTTTAAATTGGTCTCCGTGTATTTCATCGATGTTCGTCCAACTAAAGTATAAACCACTAATAGTCCAAAACAGGAATTGAATCCCTAAAAAGAGACCCAAATACCTGTGGGTTTTTCTAATTTTTAACGCCGTATGTCTATTTACCATAACAATTTAATTTATAAGCATTAATGTCGCCATTACAATCATAATAGCATTTTCAATAAAAGTGGCTTCTGTCATAGGTAATTTTAAAGCAGTACCTAAACACGCACATCGTATTGATTTTTTGTCCAATAATGTTTTTGTTACTCCAATTGTTGTTATCCCTAATACTATTAGTGTAATTATTAAAGCTATATTAATTTCAAACCGCATTAAAAACATCAGTCCTAAAGCTGTTTCAATAAATGGATAAACTTTCCCATAAAAAGGAACACGTTTAGCTAAAGGGTCGTACATACGAAAGGATTCTGGAAAACCTTTTAAATCTAACATCTTGAAAAAACTAAAAACGATGTAGAATAAGCCCATAAAGTCCAGCATAAACTCGCTCCAACTCCAATTTTTATAATTTAACAATACGCTTGCTGACGCTATATAGAAGATGATGAGTAATAGTGGTTTAAGTTGTTGTAATTTGCTTTTTTCTTCTTCAATCTCAAAACTTGAAGATTGCGTAGACGTAAAAACATTCTTTATTTCTTTTTGAGTTATGGTATATTTCGATGCTAAAGACTTTTGAAGTTCTACAATATCAATATGTTTATCCATAGTTATTGTTGCTTCTTGATTTTCAAGATTAACTTCGACATCGGAAACATCATCTATATCTCTTAAACTGTTTTCTACAGATGCTTTACAACTGCCACAGGTCATTCCTTTTATTTTATATATATGTTTCATTTTTTTGGTAGCTTTAATGTTACTGTTTGATTAAATGATAAATCATCAATATGACCAGCAATAGCATTATCATCAGTTTTAAAATGCATATGCATATTGGTAGTATGATGAGTGAAAACTGCTTTATGCTTTGTGGAATAGAAGCCTATAATTTGAACTCTTCTATTTGCTAAAGTTCCATTTAAACCAGATTCCTTATGCTTTTTATGGTTGTGGATAGTATCACCATCTTTCCAATTTATGACGTGCCAATCCACAGAGGCGATTATACCTTCTAATAAGAAAGGAAATGGTTCTTCAGTATTGATTCCACTATTTGTGGCGAGTTCAAAAATTTGTTCTTCTAAATCACTTTTTGTCTTACTATTCTCGATTTGAAAAGTATCCCATTCTTCCACTTCAGCATATACTAATAAAGACGCTTTTAGACTATAAGAATCTTTAATTTGCAAGCTACTATCAATCACAAAGCTGTTGCTCGGTTTACTATCAAATATTTGTATTTCACCTTTGAGATTATCTACAGCACCAAGAGCATATAGATGTTTCTTTTTTGAAAGTGTATCTAAACTAATTACGGGTTGAATGTTACCAGACATTATTGTTCTTAAAGCTCCCGAATGTTTTACTAATATTGAGACTTCTTTTTTGTGTGTGTTTTGGCAAGAGGTAAAAGCAATTACCATTATTACCAATACGATTATATATGTTGATTTATTCATAGTTTAATTAGTTAAATAATTAATTATAGTAGTTTGTACAAAGTAGGTCTTCACAGATTCTATTTGGTTCATTTGAAACTTTAGCTGTAACTCTTGAATGTCTAAAACATCATTAAAATCAATCGTTCCTGTTTCATAGCTTTTGATTAAAATATCTTCTGCATCTTTTGCTTGTTTTAGGTTTTTAGTTTGAGTAGTATAACTTATTCTTGCAGAAATACGCTCATTAATCGCCTTGCTTAAAAGTGTTTCCAAAGTGTTTAATCGTTCCTGCTTTTGAACTGTTATTTCTTGCTGTTCTAACTCGTTTTGTTTGGTTTGGGATTTATATTTCTTATTGAAAATTGGGATTGACACCGAAACCATTGGCATTACAATATCCTTTCCGTTATCGCTGAAATCCATATTTGGCCTTTCTGAAACATTGATATAATCTAATCCAAAACCAATCATTGGACTGCTTTCTTTTTGATTTAATAATTCTGATTGCTCTATGGATTGATAGAGCTTATCATATTTTAGTAATTCAGGATGTAATGCTAAATTTTCAGAAGTAATATCAAAGTCTTCAGAAGGTATCATTACACTATCTACCACATTCACGGTAACATCATTATCTCTATTCAATAGATTATTGAATTTGGTTTGTTCTGCTAAAAATTGTTGTTGCAATACATCTTTTAATTGTTGCATTTCGTTTTGACGCATTTGCAATCGCAACACATCTACTGCGGATGCTTTACCAACCTCAACAGAAGTTAATGCCAACGTCTCATAAGTTTCTAATAGTTTAATGTTTTCAGTTAAGACCTCTTGCTTTGCTTTGTTCGCGTATAGATTATAATAGGATTGTGATACCGAAGCCATTAGTTTTCGCTTTGCGATAACAATGTCCTCGTATTTAGCATCTGCCAATGAACTCACATAATTTTCTCTCGATGTAATGGTTCCGAACCACGGTAACATTTGTTTAGCAGATACTTTAAAGCGTTGTGCACCTGTTCTGGTTTCCGGTTCACTTACAAAGTAACCAACTCCAAATTCGGTGTTCGGAATGGTATTGACTTCATTCACTTTTTCAGAAGCTCTTTTGTATTGTAACTCAAACTTTTGAATTTCTGGATTGTTTGTTAAGGCTTCATCTATGAGTACTTCTAATTGTTGTGCATTTCCTTTGAGAACAAAGAATAACGAACAAAGAAAAAAGACTGTTTTTATGTGTGATTTTATGTGTTTCATTTTACAGTTCTTTTAAGTTGAACTTCGGCTTTCCAGCTATATAATACTGGTACTACAAATAAGGTTATTAAGGCTATAAGCATTCCACCAAAACTTGGTATTGCCATAGGAATCATAATATCGCTACCACGTCCTGTTGATGTTAATACTGGTAATAATGCTAATATGGTTGTAGCTGTTGTCATTAAGCAAGGTCTGATACGTTTTTCTCCTGCTTCTACAACAGATGTTCTTACTTCCTTTTTATTATCTGGTGTGTTTCTATTGAAAGTTTGCGTTAAATACGTTGCCATAACTACACCATCATCCGTTGCAATTCCGAAAAGAGCAATAAAGCCCACCCAAACTGCAACACTTAAATTAATAGGATGCATCTGAAATAAATCACGTAGATTTTCGCCAAAGAAATTGAAGTTTAAAAACCAATCTTGACCATAGAGCCATATCATTAGAAATCCGCCTGCAAATGCTACTGCAATACCTGTAAATACCATTAATGATGTACCTACAGAACGGAATTGGAAATACAGAATTAAGAAAATAATTGCTAATGCTAAAGGCACAACAACCGACAAGGTTTTTTCGGCTCGCAACTGATTTTCGTATGTTCCTGTGAATTGATAATTAATACCTTTTGGTACTACTAATTCGCCATTATCTATTTTTTCTTGAATTAAGGCTTGTGCATTTTCTACAACACTTACTTCTGCGAAACCATCCATTTTATCAAATAATACATAGCCTACTAAAAAGGTGTCTTCACTTTTAATTACTTGTGGACCTTGTTCATATTTTATTGTTGCCAATTCGCTTAAAGGAACTGGACTGCCTTTTTCTACTGGTACATAAATCTGTTTTAAGTCGGTTGGATTAGCTCTTAACTCTCTTGGGTATCGAACACGTACACCATAACGCTCTCTACCTTCAACGGTTTGGGTTAATACCATTCCGCCAACTGCAACTTTCAAAACGTTTTGAACCTCTTCAATGGTAACGCCATAACGTGCAATTTTTTCTCTATCAATATCAATTAACAAATAGGGTTTCCCTACGATACGGTCTGCAAAAACAGCTTCATCTTTTACACCTTCAGCTTGTTTCAAAATATCCTCTAACTGCACACCAAACGCTTCAATTTGTTTTAAATCTTGACCTTTTACCTTGATACCCATTGGCGCTCTCATTCCTGTTTGAAGCATTACCAATCTGGTTTCAATAGGTTGTAGCTTTGGTGCAGAGGTAACACCAGGCAATTTGGTGACTCTTACAATTTCATTCCAAATATCGTCTGGTGATTGTATTTCTGGTCGCCAATTTCTATAAAACTCACCATCATTATCTTCTATTAATTGAGAGTTTTTAATTACGCTCAAAGTAACATCTTTAGTATTATTTGGATTTGCGATGAATCGTCCATCTTTCAATTCAAACAAACCATCTTCATTTATTTTATAGCGTTGACGTTCTTCGTTTTCATTAAGCATATATTCTGGTTTGTACTGAATGATATTTTCATACATTGATAATGGCGCTGGGTCTAAAGCTGATTCTGTTCTTCCTGCCTTACCAACTACGGTTTCAATCTCTGGAATACTGGCTACTGCCATATCTAATTGCTGTAAAACACGTTTGTTTTCTTCTACACCAGAATGAGGCATCGAGGTTGGCATTAGTAGAAATGAGCCTTCATTTAATGAGGGCATAAACTCTTTGCCTGTATTTTTCATAATGAAAAATCCTGCAATGACAATAGCTGTTGGGACAGACAAAAAGAGCAACTTATTATCTAAACACCACTTTAAAATACGTGTGTAGTATTTTATAAATAATGAGAAAACACCTAATAAACCAAAGCAAATAACACTCACAAAAATGAGATTCCAAAAAATGCTTTTATCAATGCCTAATGGTCTCCAGTATTCTGCTAACAAGAATACAATAGCTGATACCGAAATAATGATATTGATAAGATTAGCTTGCTTGTCTGTTATCTTACTTTGAAGATTGAGAAGTGCTGTAATTCCAAACGCTATCAAAATCAATCCTAACCAATATCCATAGACTATTGCTACAATTCCCAATGCTATTAAAACGCCATTTAAAACATATTTAAAAGTGTTATTAATGCTTTTCTTTCGGAATAAAAATGCAGCGAAAGGCGGAATTAAAAATAGCGCTACAATTATAGAAGCTGTTAATGCAAAGGTTTTTGTGAAAGCCAATGGTCTGAATAGTTTTCCTTCTGCACCAATCATCGTAAATACAGGAATGAAACTAATAATGGTGGTCATTACTGCGGTTACGATTGCACCAGATACTTCGGCTGTTGCGTTGTAAACTACCGTGTTAATGGATTGTGTGCCATCATCTTCATCTAAATGTCGAATTATATTTTCTGATAGTATAACACCAACATCGACCATTGTACCAATAGCAATAGCAATACCAGATAATGCGACAATATTAGCATCGACACCAAAGAGTTTCATCGCTATAAATACCATTAAAACTGCTACTGGCAGTAGTCCAGAAATTAATACGGACGCTCGAAGATTAAACACCATTATGATTATAACCAAAATGGTAATCAATATTTCAAGAGTTAAGGCTTCATTGAGTGTACCTAAAGTTTCTTGAATTAATTCTGTTCTGTCATAAAAGGGTACTATGGTTACTTGGGAAGTTCTACCATCCGCCAATACCTTTGAAGGTAATCCTGTACTTAATTCATTAATTTTTTCTTTTACGTTATTGATGACTTCCATTGGATTTGCACCATAACGAGCAACCACAACAGCACCAACAACTTCTGCACCTTCCTTATCTAAAAGCCCTCTACGTGTTGCAGGACCTAAAGAGACTTTTCCAATATCTTTTATTCTGATTGATGTATAGTCTTCGGAAGTGACTACCGCATTTTCGATGTCTGAAATGGATTTCACATAACCCAAACCACGCACTAAATATTCGGCTTGGTTAATTTCCAAAGTTTGTGCACCAATATCTTTATTGCTTTCCTTAACCGCTTTTACAACGTGATGCAATCCAATATTATACTGACGCATTAGTTCTGGATTTACATCCACTTGATATTCTTGAACATAGCCACCAATAGAAGCAACCTCTGAAACACCACTTGCAGAGGACAACGCATACTTTACATAGTAATCCTGAATACTTCGTAATTCCTGTAAATCCCAACCACCAGTTACATTACCGTTTTCATCACGACCTTCAAGCGTGTACCAAAATATTTGTCCTAATCCTGTGGCATCTGGACCCAATGCAGGATTAACACCTTCGGGTAATAAACCACTTGGTAAGGAATTAAGTTTTTCGAGAATACGACTTCTACTCCAGTAAAATTCTATGTCTTCTTCAAAAATGATATAGATACTTGAAAAGCCGAACATAGAAGAACTACGGATCGTTTTTACCCCAGGAATTCCTAGCAAGGACGTCGTTAATGGGTACGTAATTTGATCTTCAATATCTTGTGGTGAACGACCATCCCATTTAGTAAATACTATTTGTTGGTTTTCACCTATATCTGGTATGGCATCTACAGCAACAGGATTGCTTGGTAAGAATCCTGTATCCCAATTGAAAGGTGCGTTGACTGTTCCCCAACCTATAAAGAGAACTAATAATAAAACTGCTACGAGTTTATTTTCTATTAAAAATTTGATGCTTTTATTTAGCATTGGCTTTGATAATTAAACAATTAGACATTGGTGTTTGAAAAACACCGAATACAGCAAATTATCCTTACGACATTGCAGTCATAGGATAAAAGAGTCTATTGTTTAAAAATCAAATTAAGTATGTCTCGTCAATCTTGTAGAGTTGCCTGACGACGAGTGGCGGTTTATATTCTTCGTAAGTAGATACATTATTGTCTAAACCTTCAAAAAGGTTAATAAAAGTATAAACAAATGAAGCGATGAATACCTGTTGCTCAAATGAGATTTTGTCAACTTGCAATTGTAATTCGTCTTGACCTTCAATTGCTAATTGTTCATCATCACAACAATTTTTCTTGGTAATAGAACATCCTTCGGTTGAAGGCTTTTCCATTTCCATTCCGCACCCTTTGGCTTTTTGAAAGATAGCAGTTTCTACTAAAGTATCTCCACAATAATGCATATTCACAGTAAATGACATTGTAGAGCATAACACTACAAAAGCCATTGCTAAAGACATTATTTTATGGAAAAACTGCTTCATATTGATTGCGAAGTTACGAAATTTTAACAACTATTGATTTTGTTTAACAGAAGTTTAATTGAATAATCTGCTTAATCCCAACTCATTCGTTGTAATCTAACTGCATTTAAAATTGCTAATAATGCTACTCCTACATCTGCAAAAACTGCTTCCCACATTGTGGCTAAACCACCTGCTCCTAATATCAATACAATAACTTTAACTCCAAACGCTAAAATGATATTCTGCCAAACAATTTTTCTTGTAGAACGACTTATTTTAATGGCTCTAACTACTTTTGAAGGCTGGTCTGTTTGAATTATAACGTCTGCTGTTTCAATAGCTACATCACTACCTAAACCACCCATTGCAATACCAACGTTACTCGCTGCTAAAACTGGTGCATCGTTAATACCATCACCTATAAAGGCTATTTTGTTTTCAGGATTTTTCTTTAAAATTTCAACTTCGTTTAATTTATCTTCTGGTAGTAAACCACCTTTAGCATTTTCGATATTCAACTCTTTAGCGACTTGTTGCGTAATGGAATCTTTATCACCGGAAAGCATCATAATATTTTTAATGCCTACTTTGTGTAATTCTGTAATAGTTTCTTTTGCATCCTCTTTTAATTCATCCGCTATTACTACATAACCTGCAAATTGATTATCGATTGCAACTAATACTATAGATTCTACAATAGTTTCCGTTTCACTTGGAATATCAATACTATTGGTAGTCATCAAGGCTTTGTTACCTACTAAAACAGTTTTATCGTTTACTATACCTTTTAATCCTTTACCAGCAATTTCAGAAACTTCTTTTGCTTCATAGCTATTTTCAGTTCCTTTATATACCATTATGGCTTTAGCTATTGGATGCGTGGATTGTTCTTCCATCGCCATTAAATATTGCATAAATTCGGTTTCTTTCCAACCGATTGCTTTTACTTCTTTGATTTTAAAAACACCTTTGGTAACGGTTCCTGTTTTGTCCATTACCAAAGTATTTATCTTGGTCATTGCATCTAAAAATGAAGCACCTTTAAATAAAATTCCATTTTTTGAAGCTGCTCCCAAACCACCGAAATAACCTAATGGTATTGAAATCACTAACGCACAAGGACAAGATATTACCAAGAAAATTAATGCTCTGTATAACCAATCTCTAAATACATAATCATCTACAAAAAAGTAAGGTATAAAAGTAACACCAATAGCTAAAAACACTACAATTGGTGTGTAGATACGAGCAAACTGTCTGATAAACAATTCTGTTTTAGACTTACGAGCTGTTGCATTTTGAACCAAGTCTAATATTCTCGCAATAGAACTATCTTCAAAGATGTTGGTTACCTCAACTTCAATAACGCTTTCTAAATTAATACTACCTGCATAAACCTTTGCATCTTTCTGAATAGAATCTGGTTTGCTTTCTCCTGTTAATGCTGCGGTGTTTAGAGATGCTTTTTCGGATAATAAAATACCATCCAATGGAATTTTTTCACCTACTCGAATTTGTATTTTCTCGCCAATATTTACAGCTTCGGGCGATACACTTATATAATCACCATCACGAAATACATTGGCTTCTTTTGGCCTAACATCTAATAAGGCTTTAATATTTCCTTTTGCTCTATTAACTGCTGCGTTTTGAAATAATTCTCCTACTGCATAAAATAGCATTACTGCCACACCTTCAGGATATTCACCAATGATAAACGCACCAATGGTGGCAATAGACATTAAAAAGAACTCGGTAAAAACATCGCCTTTTATAAGACTTTTCCATCCTTCTTTAATTACAGGAAACCCAACTGGAATATATGCTAAAGTGTACCAAACTACTCGAATCCATCCTTCAAATTGAGGAATGGCATCAAAATAATCTACAGCAATTCCTACGATTAGCATCACAAAACTTATAAGTGCTGGAATGTATGTTTTGAATGCACTTCCATTTCCGTGGTCGTGACCATCATCGTGAGAATGTTGTTCTTCTGAATTTGGTTTTAAATCTCTTAAATTGACTTTCTTTTTTTTCATCAAGTTAGTTTTAACAACAACTTTTATTTTCTTGAATTGGTGGACAGGGAACTGTTCCATAAGAACAATACACACAACAATCACCTTCGTTTGGTTTTAGAACCGTTTTACAATGCTCACACTCGTAGAAGAATTGACAAGCATTTGTTGGCATATCTTCTACTTTTTTATGTCCGCAGTTAGGGCAAGTGATTTCCGATTTTAATATGGTTTTCATTAATTTTCTTTTTTGTTAGTTACTTTATAACCTGTTGCGTTAATTGCTTTCTCAATCTCCAATTCATTGGTTTTAGTTTCGTCAAACTCAATGATTGCGTTACCATTTTCGTATGATGTTTTTGAGTTTACAATTCCGTTAAGTTTATTTACTTCGTGGTTAACGTGTGCTTCACAACTGGCACAAGTCATTCCACTTATTTTATACTCTATTGTTTTTATATTTGATTTATCAACTATTATGATTTGTTTTTCGGTTTTTGGATATAACATACTTGAGTAGTATGGGAAAGCCAACATCACAATTGCAAAAGCTGTTACAATGCCTAAAAAGGTTTTTGACTGCATAAATTTTGGTTCTTTATCCGTTTCACATTCACAGTCGATTTCTTTTTCTGGTTTTAATTTTTGATACCAAGCAAAGAGAAGAACTAATATAGTTAGCCCTATTAAGTAAGGTCTAAATGGTTCTATCCAAGAAAAAGTTGAAGCTACACCACTTGTTCCTGCAATTAATGCCAAAACAGGTGTGATGCAACACAATGAAGCTGTGATTGCTGTTAGGATACTTGTAACCGCTAATTTATTTTTCATTCTATATCTAATAATTTTTCAATGTCTTTTGGAATAGGCATACGTTTTAATGGTGGTACGTTTGCGCCACCAGTATTACCAAGTGGAACGTGATTTATAAATGATTTCCAGCCACCCACAAACAACCTAACTATTTGACCTATTACTTCTTTAGTATCTTTTTGTCTAAATCCAAATTTTAGCATTAGCCAATGTGAATAGGTATGTTCTATAGGATAAGACTGTCCTATTATATGACTACGCTCTAAATGAAACCAAGCATAACCAAACTGTTTATTTTCTAAACATAAACTGTATTGTTTTATTTCTTCGTTATAAGCCTGTTTAAGATGTTTAGGTATTTTAGTATTAAACTTCATATCCACTAATTTTGGATAAAAGTAATTTAATAGTAAGTGCAATGGAAGTGCATTTGTTATCCACTACACTTATCACATATACCTTTTACAACCAAGTTTACATTTTCCGAAACAAAGCCATCAGGCACTTTAATTTGAGGGATTTTATGGTTTGTTAAGCAAATGGTTTCATTGCAATTGTTACAATGGAAGTGTAAGTGTAAATCTGTTTTTATATCACAACTACAACCTTGTTCACACAATGCATATTTAGTAATTCCTGTGCCATCATCAATTTGATGTACAATATCCTTTTCTTCAAAAGTTTTAATAGTTCTGTATAAGGTAGTTCTATCTGCTTTTTCAAAAGCATTTTCAATGTCACTCAATGTTACTGCTATCTCTTTTTCTGCAAGAAACTTATATATAAGCAAACGCATTGCCGTTATGCGAATATCTTTTGACTCTAATAATTGTTCTATTGTTTCCATAATTAATCGTGGTGTTCGTTTCCAAATGGTTTAATAATAAGTCCTACACTAAATATAAAACCATCTGTTGGCGCATATATTTCTGGGAAAACAGGATTTTCGTGAGGTGGTAAAACCAAAGGTGAAAACCTGCTTTGTCTTCTATCTGTAAAGTTTTCAAAATTTACAAATACACTTCCTAATTTAAAGTTACGCATAACCAATAAGCCCATAGTTACAAAGTCTGTAGTCTCTGTTCCATTAGATAAAAACTGTTTGCCTGTATAAAAGGTTTCGTAACCAATTCGCCATTTTTCAGATTCGTACATTAATACACTACCTGCGTTGTGCTTTGCGGTTAATGGCTTCTGTGGATTACCAGGTAAATAATTTAGTTTAGTATCAATAAGCGCATAGTTTAAAAACCATCTAAAGTCTTTGTATGTAAATTTTATATTTGTTTCTGCTCCTTTACTAAATATTTCATCTGTTGCATTTTCAAACTGAAATAATCCATTATCTGTTGAATTTAAAAGCAATCCATCATTTATTGCAGTCACATAGAATAATTGATTTATAGAAAAACCAATCTCATCAGATAAACGTGTTTGATAATTCAAATCAAAATTAACACCATAAGAACGTTCTGCATCTACTGTAGACTTATTTATTGCAAGCACATTTTCAAAATTGATATATTCTGCTTCCTCTGTAAAAATATCTGGAATCTTATACCCTAAACCTCCACCAATTCTACTTGAAAATCCACTATTATTTTTATAGAGTAGTGAAATTCTTGGAAGTGGAAAGAAACCGAAATCAGTATTATAATCTGCTCTTAATCCAGTTTCCAATATCCAATTATCTGATATGTCGAAGATATTATTTGCAAATGCTCCAAAGGTTACATCTTTTTGGTCTCGCTGTAATGGTGCGTTATCATTTTCATCGAAATTTGAGGTATATAGATTAGCTCCAACTATCCAATCCGTTTTTTCTGATGCTGTATTATATGTGATTTCAGTAAAAGTATTTGTTTGTTTGCCATCAAAATTAAAATCAGGAACTGTTAAATTTCTATCGAAAAAAGAGACACTATTTTTAAATTCTAATGAACTTATAGAATCTAATTGAGTTTGATATACCAATTGACTGCTTAATCGTTTTGAATTGTTCTCTTCTGTGTATTGATGAATACCATCTTCACCATTTTCAATTTTGGTAATATCTCCGCCAATTCTATCATCATACGTTCCGTTTAATCCAAACCAAAGTGTTGTTTTATCTGATGGATAATAAAACAATTTAGGATTAAATGAAATTGATGTCGTTTTTGGTAAATTACTAAAACCATCATCTTCTGGGTCATACGCTTTTTGATAGTGACCAGAGCCGTAAAGTGAAACACCGAATTTTTCATTTCGTTTGCTATAAAACACATTGGCTGTACTTCCTAATGCTTGTGTCTGCGTGAGCATTATGTCTAATGCAGGTTCTTCGTCTGGTGTTTTAGATACCATATTTACTAATCCTGCAATAGCACCTCCACCGTAAAGTGTTGATGAACTTCCTTTAATAATCTCAAATTGTTGTAAGTCTAAAGGTGGTATTTGTAAAATACTTAATCCACTTGAAAAACCACCATATAATGGAAACCCATCTCTTAAAAGCTGTGTGTATCTACCATCCAATCCTTGAATACGAATATTGGTACTCCCACTACTTAATGATGTTTGTTGCATCTGTATTCCTGTACTTTCACGAAGCACCATAGAAATATTAGTAGGGTTCATTATTGCTTTTTCTCCTAATTCCTCTGCACCGATAAACTCGATACGTGTAGGTATTTTTCTTACGGTTCTCGTACTTCTTGTAGATTGCAATACTACTGCATCTAATTGATTGCCACCCTCTTTTAGTTTAAACATTAATTCATTATTACTTGGAATTTGAATTGTTGTCTCAAATGTTTCAAAACCTAAAAAGGAAATTATTATTTGATGCTGACCGTCTGGTATTTCTGTAAATTCTGCAATACCATCAAAATTAGTTACAGCACCTTTTTCTAATGCTTCAAAGTAAACCGTAGCACCCATTAAAGGCTCGTTTTCAGCTTCTGTTAGGACTTTAATTTGTATGTCTGATGTTTGTGCCTGTAACGATAGGCAAAGTATTAAAATGAGCTTTATGCTCAATATGTATTTATTCATTGAAATAAAATTGTAATTAACTAAATAATTGATTTAAAATCGTGTTGTTTTAGCTTATTACTTGTGGCGGTTGCCAAATGTTGGAAAGGAAATTAAACCTATAAATAGGCTGATATGTAGAAATTAACTCCGTTGAAATTTCAATATTGAGTTTTAAATTAAATGTCTTGATTGGTTCGTAAGTAATGGACATACCGCAACAATTACAAATACAAGTGACAGGACAAGAATCGTCACTATCTTCTTGGTGGTTGTGATTAACACCTATTTCGTCTTGATGTTGGTCTTCTATATTTTGACCATCAGAACAAGGCTTTGCTGAAAGCAATAGTATTATTAAGGATAATATGATTGTTACAAATTTCACAATTACAAAGATAAAAATTTAATGATGCAATGGTTGTGCAAATTAATTACAAAAACCATAACGCATCTTTAGCATCATCTGGAACGCCATTATTAAAACGCGGTGCTATTTGTGCTACCATTTCAGGATATTTTATGGTGATTGGTACATTTTGTTGTCGAAGTGATTTCCAATACAGTCTGCTAAACTGATACACTTGCGTTAATAATTCTAACACTACATCTGCATCTTCAAAAGCATCTTCATCTGGACTGCTTACCTTAATTTTTATTGGAAATGGATAACCATCTGTATCTGAATAAAAACGGTCACTTGGATAGCGTGCATTGTTGAACAATAGGAATTGATTTTCGCTAATACGTATGTATGTGCCACTTACAGGCATTAACTTTTTACCCCAATTGAGGTCGTAAGCAATAATATCTTCTGCTTCTGTTTTATTGATATTTAAAATGTAGAGCGGAATTTTTAACCCTAATGTATGCATCCCTCTAATAATTGGTTTTAGTTCCTCGTAACTCATTTCCTTATAAAAGTGAATGACTACTTTATCTGCTTCTGCAACGGACGTAAAATCTCTAATGGCTTTACATATACTTCCTGCCAATAGGTCTGTTTCGCTTTGGTCGAAATACTCGAACTTTCTAAACAAGCCATTGTTTTGAAAACTAAAGGCACTTGCTATATACCGCCTGTTTTCGCCTTGATTGGTAAATGCACCAACACCAATTACTAATTCTTTTTTATCGGTTACTGCAAGTTTCCAAGGTGCGCCACCTAATTTGGCGTGAATTGCCAATGCCATATTTTGTAATGAGAATTGGAAGTTGTATTGATTCTCGATATTGACCACCATTTTTTCATAATCTACAACTTGTGTAACAATACCTTCGTTTAAAAACAATTCCTTTATTTGAATATAAATTTCTCGGTCTTCGGGATCTGGTGTAAACTTATCGAATGGGCTTAAATAAAAAGCAGCATACTTTACATTGTCGTGGTCAAATTTTAGGTTTTCCAGCTTTTGGATGATGTCTGGTAAAGGGTCGTTTTCGTTTGTAAATTCAATAAAATGTTCTTTGGATGTTGATGCTTTTATGTTTACATAATCCTCTATTCCTTTAAAATATTTCTTTTGTGCTGTGACACCAAATTTTAAATTGTTATAAAAACTTTTTACAGCTTCTTTATGTGAGGTGTGGTATATAAAAAAGAATTTAATATTTGGACCTTTAGGACGTCTGTAAGGTGTAAACATATTCATAGCCAATTTAGGCACTAAATGCGTTTTTTTATTCCCATATTGGTCTTTACCAAATTCCAATAAACCTACTTCTGGATTGATGTGGTTAATACGATTACCTGATACTTTTATGTTTTCTGGAGTAACTACATCTACAGAATTATACAAGTCACGAGTAATGGTTCGAATGAAAGATTTAGAACCGTCTGTGTCATTTAAGATTTATAAACCCGAAAATATTAATAAACAAGAATGGGAGGAGTTTTTAAGACTTTATAATTTGTTATCTCTAATATAAATAATGTCAAAAAGTAGACTCTCCAAATCAACATTTATTCGTGGACTTCAATGTGAAAAGTCATTGTATCTCTATAAGCATCAATATAGATTAAAAGATCCTACACCTTCATCACTACAAGCGGTGTTCGACCAAGGAACCAATATTGGTTTATTGGCACAAGAACTATTTCCCAATGGTGCTGATGCGTCTCCTGAAAATCATTTTAAAATGTTTGAATCGGTGAGGAAAACACAGAAGTTTATTTCTCAAGGGGAGTCAATAATTTATGAAGCAACATTCCTGTACAACAACGTTCTTGCTGCATTAGATATATTGGTCAAAGATAATGATGGTTGGAAAGCGTACGAGGTAAAAAGTTCTACTAAGGTTTCGGAGACCTATATCAAGGATGCTGCCATACAATATCATACCATCACAAATTCTGGAGTTGATTTAAAAGACATATCGATTGTTCATATTAATAACCAATACACGAGAGAGGGAGAATTAGATATACATCAATTGTTTACCATTGAATCAGTGTACGATCAAGTTTTAGAGTTTCTCCCACGAATACCAAATGAAGTCAGAAGACTCAAAAATGTGATTGAGAGTTCTGAAATTCCAAATGTAGATATTGGTCCTCATTGTTCTGATCCTTACGATTGTGATTTTAAGGGAACCTGTTGGAAACACATTCCTGACTATTCAGTTTTTAATATTTCAAGACTAAACAAAGACAAGAAATTTGATTTATACAACCAGGGAGTAATCACATTAGATGATATTGATTTAAGTCAAACAGACCTGAATCCAAATCAATTGTTACAGGTTCAATCAGAAGTTAATGGGACCACTCATATTGATATTGAAGAGATAAGAAACTTCACAAATGGATTAATTTATCCTTTATACTTTTTAGATTTTGAAACAATTGGTCCCGCAGTTCCAAAATATAATGGTAGTAGACCATACCAACAATTAGTATTTCAGTATTCACTTCACATTCAAGAGACTTTAACCTCAGTAATAGAACACAGAGAATATCTTGCAGATCCATCTCAAGATCCAAGAATTGGGTTCATAGAACAACTCATTGAGGACTGTGGTACCAGTGGAGACATATTAGTCTACAATATTGGTTTTGAGAGAGGGAAACTAAATGATCTAATCGATGTATTCCCTGAGTTTTCTAATGAGTTGTTAGGGATTGTAAATCGTCTGAAAGATCTAATGATTCCGTTCCAACAGAAATGGTACTATACCCCCGAAATGAAAGGAAGTTATTCAATAAAGTACGTTCTACCTGCACTGGTTCCTGAACTCTCATACAATGATCTTGATATTAAAGAAGGAGGTACAGCATCTAATACTTTTCTTTCGATGGTAAACGGAACATTTGCGGGTGATGTTGAAGAAACAAGAAATCAACTCTTGGAGTACTGTAAGTTAGACACCTTCGCGATGGTCAAAATTCTGGAGAAACTACTACTAATATAAAACTGATTTTCTTTCAAAAAATTGAAAAATTTTATTTTTTAAAAACTCGAGTTTTTACAAAAAAAACCAGAAAAATCTGGAGCGGGGTATTCACCCCCTCTGGAGAAGTCGATTTCACCCTAAATAGAGGGGGGATACGGCAGGGGATGCTGCAGGGAGGGCCCCCACGGGATGATCCTTCACCAATTTTAATCGGCAAAATCCATTAATCACAATAATAGCGTACACTTTAATTTATGAGTGTTTTGATAGCGATAAAATATAGGTTTTATGCTGCATGAGGGGTGTGGCTGCTATAATTTTAGGGTATAGATAGGTAAACCTTAAAATTATGAGTATTTCAATATTATATACAAGAGTTTCGAGTGTAGATCAGAAAACGGATCGACAAAGAGTAAAAGAGGATGAATTTGATAAAGTTATCGAAGATAAATGTTCGGGAGCCATTCCAATTTTTGAAAGACCCGAGGGTTCAACCCTAAAAACCCTTATAGATCGACAATTGATCAAGTCAATTTCTGTTTGGCAAATTGATCGTTGCGGTCGTGACCTTAGAGATATTATAAATTTTATTCATTACACCACTGAGAGAGGAATCCCTGTAAATTTTTTATCGCAAGGTCTATGCACACTCAATGAAGACAAAGAGGAAAATCCGATCTCTAAAATGATAATCTCAATTCTTGGAGTGGTTGCTGAAATGGAACGAAAACTTTCAAAAGAACGTCAACGTGAGGGTATTGAGTTGGCTAAATTAGATCCAACAAAATATCTTGGAAGAAAACCAGGTTCTAACGAAGATCCAATTAAGTTTTTATCAAAACCACAAAATAAAAAGGCGTTAGACTTACTAAGAAAGGGATATAAAAACATTGAGGTTGCTAAGATCACGGAGCTTCATGTGAATACCATCACTAAAGTTAAACGACATTTATAATGGATACCTTTTTTACTATTTACTTTATTGTTGTTGGGGTATTATTCACTCTAAACCTGATATCTGTGCTAATTAAATTCTTCATTACTGAAGGTGAAGACTGGCAATTTCAGTTGGCAGAGGATGTATTGAACTGGTGCCTTCATCTTTATCCAATACGTAAACAAAAACCACTACTGACTTTAGTTGAGGGTAAATCTCATCTTGCGGGAGAGTATTGTTTCTACAATAACACAATTACCATCTACAGGAACAACAATGTAATACGCAGAGAACTAATCAATACTGTTATCCATGAGTATTTCCATTATTACCTAATTACATCGGAGTCGAAATCTAAACTCTATCATGATCAACTGGATCAATTCTCATTGGAGCAACACCCGCAGGAAATTCTTTGCAATACTATGGGTGAAACTCTTACAAAGGTCTATTTGAAAAATAAATAAAAACGGACGTTATTTCACAAGGAGGACAATAACCCAAGAGATTATACCAATCATATTTAGTGTAATACAATGATCAAATTCACGGATTAAACAGATATAATCGAGAATTAGTTTCAATATCAGTTGGTATTTTATTAGTTCGAACTGTCAAATTTTTCACGACAAAAAAATCCAAATTCGTTCAATAAAATCAACTTTTCAGGATCTAATTCGTGTTCTTTTAGAATATGTAATCGTTCTTCAAAGAAATCATTTAACAACTCCATATTAGATGGATTATTAAACCCACAATTGATCAAATATCGATTGAAATATTCGTAATCTAAATTATTTTTTTCTTTTAGCATCGTCTTTTATTTTTTTTAATTTTTCGATTACAGACTCTCTGATTAGATCTGATGTTGTGTATTTTTTGTTATTTTCTTCAATAACACAATCTATCAAATCTTTGAATTGACTTTCTGTTATTCTTACGATTACCCTTTTTGATTTTTTCTCTTTCATGATTTTGTTTCTATATAAATATCATGAAATTCAAAATTTGTCAGACAAAAAAAAGTAATCTTGCACATCGCTTTTGAGTTTGCTATTTTTACATAAATCTAAGTAAGTGAAAGTTAAAATCTCATATCTAAATTCACAGGGACGTGACAACATAGCTGAAGTTGTTGATATGTTTTCAAAGGATAGAGGTCCATTGACTTTTGAATTACTTGAGAATAATTATTCTTCGGATCACTTTCAATATCATCGAGATTTAACAAAAATATCCATTGATGATTTGAAGGAATTGTCCAGGTTAATTAGGTTAGATCACTCGATAGGAAGTGATGACTTCGTTGTTGTAATCTCTCAAAAAACTATTGATGCCTCAGTAATTAATATTACATCATTAAAAGATTGGTATAGTTTCTATTACGAACAGAATATACTTGTTAAGTCAGGTGGTTGGAGTAATATAACAGAGGGTAAACCATATCTTGCTATTGCTCATCAAATCATTGAAAATATATTTCAATACCTCGGTAAACTGGATTTAAATTCTATTCGTTTACAAGATTCTATTCATATGGAAACAGAAGTTTGTATTAATGATTTTTGTGAAAAACCAAATGAAACTAAGGGGAAAATTAGATCGGGTTACATTTGTAGGAGCTGTATACAATCAGCATTAAATTATACCTCCAATGATTATGTTATTCAAATTAAAAACATCTTAAGTAGAATTAGTAATCGGTTAAGAGAGAACTATGACTTTAACTTTTCCGATAATGAATTGAAAATTCAGGTAACTGAAAATTATAAAATTGAAATTGGTGGGCAACCTTTGGATTTTGGTCATAAAGGTAAATTATCTCATGTTGTTTATCTCTTTTACTTAATCAATCACAAGTCTAAGTTTGGACGTAAGGATCTTTCAATAGGTGGTGTGGCTCACGAAAAATTCATGTTATTATATAATCATATATATAGTAAAATATATGAAGATGAGGTTAATCGGTACGTGAAGAGTATAACATCAGTTCATTCACGGATTTCCACCCGTATAAAAAATCAATTGAATATTGAGGCGTTGGCTCATAAGTATGGTTTTAACTCTTCAAATACAAAACAAGATGTTACAGTGTATTACATTGATATCTCCCCAGAACACCTAAGTATTCCCTCAGATCTTTTGAGTTTTAAAGTGAATTACTGATATCCTAAATTTCAATCGCAGCGCTGCGATTGAGGTATACCTTTTCCTTTCGTGATTTCTTTGTGGTATAATTTAAAACTTTATATCATGAAAAATTCAATGGAACAATTCGAAGTTGTAAAAATCGATCAAATCGTAAAAGTTGAAGAATTTAAAAACTTCTATGAATCACAAACCGATGATTCAGAAAATCAATTAAAATCTTCTTTGGAAAAGGAACAATTATTACCTTTAATTACCTCGAGAGATTTTCAATTAATTGACGGTTATCGTCGACTTAAGTTACTAAGTGCTTTAGGTAAGGAAGATGTAAAAGTCCAATTTGTAGATGTAGAACCATCTATTGGCCTTCGTTTATCCTTTAATATGTATCGAGTAAAGACCGCTAACGACCTTACCAAAGAGGTTTTACAAGTTTTTAAATCGGTTGAAAAACGACAAGGTCAAGGGAATAATGGTAAACCTTACGATCGTTACGCGATTATCAGAGAAAAAATTAACTACCGATGGAAATCTCCCAAGGCAATCCGCCAGTTTGATAAAATTATCGAAAATGACTTTGAGAATAATCTGTTATTAAACGGAGTTGTGAACAAAGGGTGGAGTTTATCTGACTGTGAAAAATATCTAAGTGAATTAAAAGAGATTGATTTAACCAAAAATCATGGATTCACAGAACAGTTAACAAAAGGAGACCTAACTATTAATCAAGTCAATAAATTCATCGAAGAGAAAGAAAACCTTCAAAACAATTACAAAGACACTTTTGTAATTCCTAACAAGGCAACCACTTTTAAAATGAATTGTGTTGATATAGTTGATGTGCCGTCGTATACAAGAAGTATAGCAACTTTATTTACTTCCATTCCGTATTATATGTTACGTGGTTACGATAAAAAAAACTTGTCATCAGAATTGGGTCACGAAAAGACCCCCGAGGAGTTTGCGGATATCATTGGGGAGATTTTTGGGAAGGTTGAAGGAGTTCTTAATGAAACTTCCAATGTTTTTGTAAATATTGGTGACACCTACATTAATGGCTGTGCCATGGATATACCGGGTTTGGTGAAAGCAGCGATCTTAAAACATACAAAACTAAAATACAAAGAGTGTATCATCTGGTCCAAACCCAATCCTCATCCACAGGGAGAACAAGTAAAAAGACCGATAAATCAGATTGAATATATTTTATGGTTCGTTGTAGATCATTCAAAATCGAAGTACAACTTACTAAAATATACGGATCATGAAAAAGAGGTAAGGATTACGACTGGTGCTAAAGATGTTGATAAAAACGGGAATGTATCCAAGAAAACAAAATCACTTTCAAAACCCTATAAGAAGATTTACAACCACATTGCAGCTCAAGATGTGGCTCATATGATTAAGTGTGCCACTGGTAAAAACAAACCTGCGTTCGATGCCTTCCCAACAGGTCATCCTGCATTGATGGCAGAACTTCTTCCTGTAATCCCAATTTTAATGACAACAGACGAGACTGATTTGGTTTACGATCCTTTTGGGGGTGCTAATACCACTGGTAGAATTTCTTTACTACTCAACAGACAATACTTAGGTACCGAACTTTCAACTCACTATCACAGGGTGGGTTGTAAGGTTCTTGAAAATACAATTGAAGAGATCAATCAGAATGATTTAGAGATTATCAATAGTGAGTATAAGGAAGTAGAAGAATTAACTGTAGCAGCATAAAATAATGAAAGTTTTAGTGCCAAATAATTTAAACGTACCTGAATTGATTGAAGAATTGAATCTCTCTAATCGAAGACAGAAATATGTTAAAGAGAAAATATATCATTTGATATCCAGAGTTGTAGCAACACATAAAAATATTAAAAAGTTTGATAAAAATGGATACACCGGATTGTGTTCTAAAGAACTCAATATGATCTTAAATAGAGATTATAAATTGATTTTAGATCTATTAAAAGATAAAAATGTGATTGAGTTAGATCTCAATTATTTAAAAGGTGTGAGGTGTAATAAAATCAAGTTAAACGATCAATATCAAAAAAAAGATAAGGTATTAAAAACCATAAGGAGAGAACATAAAACAGCACCCTCTAAAAACCAGTTATTAGATAGTTACTTCAACCACAACTTAGAAATACAAAAAGGGTACAAGAATCATGTAAAACACATATATGATACCCTGCGTCAAGAATTAACAAACGACAATCAGTTACTGGTTCTAAAAAATAAAATTGGAATCTGGTTATTAACAATTAATGATATTGAAAACAATCAATATTGGCATAATAAATCTACAGCCAATTGGAGATATAGTTCCACATTAACGAATCTTTCCAAAACACTTAAGAAGTATTTAATTTATGAAAAGCAATCATTAGTTCAAGTAGATCTTAAATGTAGTCAGGTATATCTATTATCAAGTATATTAAACTATGATTTCTTTAAATCTAATGATGAGTTATCATTTCATCAAATTATGAATTCTTTATTATCTGATAAAATTATAAAAGATGTTATATCATATTTATTTTCTCCATTAATGTTTGCGCACTTTGAGCAAAGAAAGTATTTGGGGAAAGATGAGATAATTATTAGAGATCATCACGAATTCCAAAAATTTAGAGACGCACCATTTCAAGAAGATTTCTATTCACATTTATTTGAATTGGAACATGGAGATCCTCCCACGAATGCTCAACGTAAATCAATCAAAAAGGATATCATGTATGTATTGTTTCAAAACAATAGAAAACATCGAGAATTGGTGGAAGGAGTTCGGTTATTAGAAAAATTTTATCCCTATGTAAATCAATTTATTCTAAAGATTATGGACAGAATAGGTAAAAGGAATTTCTCCCTACTTCTACAGCGTGTGGAGAGTTATCTAATATTGGATTGTGTGGTTCCTGAATTTCATAGACGCTGTTCTGTAGCACCAGTTTTTACAATCCATGATTGTATCATTACAACGGAACAACATAAGTTAGAACTAACGAATGTGATGTTTGAAGTACTTCACGAAAAAACACGAATTAAACCCGGTTTATCGGTTGAAAAGTTAGATCCCTCAGATCTACTTGATGATAATTTTATAAAGGAAATAAGAGATGATATCTATAAGAAATCAACCAAGAGTAGATTTAAAAAAAAGAGTTGGTCGATACTCGACAAACATATTGAGACAACAAATGAATTTCTAAAAAACAACTAAAAAATGAAAATCATGAGAGAAGAAATGATCCAAATATTGAATGTAACAAAAGACGAACTAATCCAAATCGTTAAAGAAGGTGTCAAATTAGAATTGAACCGACAGAAGGCAATAGGTCAGACTACTTTTAATAACTCAGATGAAAAGTATTTAAGTAGAAGTGAAACTGCAAAATTACTTCATGTAACAGAAGTAACTCTTAATAACTGGGAGAAGAAAAATATACTTGTTCCGAGTAGAATAGGTAGACGTGTCTTATATAAAGAGGCTGAAGTTTTGGATAGATTGGACCATGCTGCATAATTAAGGTATAACAGTATAAATGTTATGTAATGTTACAAACTGCGCACACCTTTGAGCACACCCCAAAAACCAAAAAACCCGTAAATCATTGTTTATAAATGAGTTACGGGATAATTTTGTGGTACCTCCAGGAATCGAACCAGGGACACAAGGATTTTCAGTCCTTTGCTCTACCAACTGAGCTAAGGTACCATTGCTCTTAGCGGACGCAAATATAAAGCGAGTTTTTTACATCTACCAAATAAAATTACAAAAATCTATTGTATTTTTGGTATTCACTTTTAAATGAAGAATGAATCTAGTTATAGACATAGGGAATACAAAAGTTAAAGCAGCTGTATTTGAGTTAGATACCATTAAAGTTGCCTATGTTTTTGATGAAGTTAACTTCTTTGAAGAACTTGAATATATTTTAGTAAAACATGAAATAACACAATGTATCTTATCTTCAGTAAAGGAAACAAGAGAAGATTATATACAAAAACTTAAAAAAATTCCTTTTTTTATAGTGCTAGATTCTTCCACTAAAGTACCTTTTAAGAATCTTTATAGCTCACCTACAACTTTAGGTATCGATAGAATAGCTCTTGCAGCTGCAGCAGTTTCTTTATATCCTCAAAAGAATACATTAATTATAGATGCAGGAACCTGTATTACCTATGATTTTGTAAATTTAAAAAGTGAATACCTTGGAGGAGCTATATCTCCAGGGATAGATATTCGATACCAATCTTTACATGATTACACCTCAAAACTTCCAAAATTAATTAAAAGTGAGGCACATAACCTAATAGGGACTTCAACTTCAGAAGCAATTCATTCTGGTGTTATTAATGGTGTAATTCATGAAATTGAAGGTGTAATTAGACAATATGAGCTTGATTTTCATGATTTAACAATTGTTTTAACAGGAGGAGACACAAAATTCTTGTTCAAACAATTAAAAAATAGCATCTTTGCGAATCAAAATTTTCTCTTAAACGGATTAAATAAAATATTGACATTTAACAATCAATAATGATTAAGAAAATCATATTCTTTTTAGCAGTTGTTATATCAGCTCAAGCTTTTTCACAAAGATCTACTTCTTCTCCATACTCTTATTTTGGTGTGGGTGAAGAGTTCGGGACAAGAACCGTAGAACAGATAAGTATGGGGAGTATTGGGGCAGCATACAGTAGCAATAGATATTTAAATTTTGCAAACCCTGCATCATTGTCTGAACTAAGATTTGCTACCTATGTCTTTGGGGTGTTAAATAATGAGTTAACTATTAAAGATGCAGATATAAAACAATCTACAAACTCTACAAATTTAAGCTACTTTAGTTTTGCATTTCCGGTAAGTAAAAAAATGGCAGTAATTTTTGGAATGCAACCAACATCATCAGTTGGGTATTCTTTAATTAATACTTTAAGTGACCTAGACGGAGACCCAATAGAAATTACTCAATTTTCTGGAACTGGAGATGTAAATAGAGTATATGGAGGTTTTGGATTAAAACTTTTTAAAGGTTTTTCTGTTGGTTTAGAGGCAGATTTTTTATTCGGTAATATCCAGAATAATGTTTTAAATGCCCGTGAAGAAGTTACCTTAGCTACAAAAAATATAGAAGATTCCAATATAAGAGGTGGTTCAGTAAAATTAGGAGCCCAATACAAAACAACTATTACTAAAGACTTAAACTTACATGTAGGAGCTTCCTTTAAATTAGGGAACTCTCTAAACTCTACAGGAACAGAAAATTTATATTCGCTTTCAATAGGAGCGTCAGGATTTGAACAACCCAGAGATACCATATTTTCGGGACCATTATCAGCAACCTTAGAAAGACCCTTAGAAACCGTGTTGGGTATTGGTTTAGGGAAAACAAATAAATGGTATGCTGGAGTTAATTATAAAACTCAAGATGCGCTTGTAGCCACTGGTTATTTTGATAACAGCGCTCAAAGCTTCCAATATGGTGAATCTAATAGAATATCTGCAGGAGGGTTTTTTATTCCAAAAATAAACTCTATTACAAGTTATTGGCAAAGAGTCACCTACAGAGGAGGTTTGAAATTTGAAAAACTAGGATTATTAGTAAACGGAACCCCTGGATCTAATACTTTTACAAGTATTGATGACTTTGGCATATCTTTTGGTTTAGGCTTACCCCTAGGGAACAGATTGTCTAACCTAAATTTAGGTTTCGAATATGGTAAAAAAGGAACTACAGATAATGGATTATTAGAGGAAAAGTACGTTAATTTTAGACTAAGTCTTTCCCTTAACGATATCTGGTTTAAAAAGAGGAAAATTGATTAACAAATACGATTAAAAATGAAGAAACAATTTATTTTATTAGCAAGCCTATTTCTTTTTTTAGGGTTACATGTTATAAATGCACAGGCAACACAACAAGAATGTACCATTAAGTATAATCTTTTCAAAGGAGATTATCAATCTAAAAAGTATGAAGAAGCCTATCCTAATTGGATATCTTTAATGGATAACTGTCCTAAATTATCTATCAATATATACAAATTAGGAGATAAGATGGTTCAGTCTATGTTTAAAAATGCTGCAGACAAAACAGAGACTACTGCTCTAATAAAAAGAATATATGAACAAAGGTTAGAAAACTATCCTACTAAAGACCCTGCAAAAGTACACAGTGACTATGCAACTTTTCTAGTAAAAAATAAGTTAGCTACTGATGACGAAGTTTTTGAAATATTAGAATTAGCATATAGTATAGATCCTACTAGAATGGGAGTGAAAAATATTTATAGATATTTTCAAGGCATAACTGATGCTAATAAAGATACCAATCCTCAGAAAGTTTTTGACACCTATGATGATGTGTTAGAATCTGTAGGAGAAAAATTAGATGATTACGCAAAGAAATTAAGAGATTTAAATGCCAAAGTAGACGCTGGTCAAGCATTAGACAAAAGGCAAAAACAAAATTTAAGAGCCTATACTATAAACTCTAAAGCGCTAGGGCAAGTAGAATCTGGATTAGATAATATTATTATAGTATTGTCTACCTGTGATCGATTAATTCCATTATATGAAAGAGATTTTGAGATTCATAAATCTGATGCTAAATGGTTAAAAAGAGCTGTTTCTAGAATGTTTAATAAAGAATGTACAGATGATCCTCTTTTTGAAAAATTAGCAATAGCTTATGCAGAAGCTTCTCCATCTGCAGATGCCTACTCTTTTGTAGCTGGTGTGTTGGAGAAAAAAGGAGATGCTTCAGGAGCCCAAGGGATGAGAATGAAAGCATTTGAATTAGAGACTGACCCTTTCAAAAAGGCTAACTTTAAATTAAAGTTTGCTCAAGCAGCCAAAAAAAGAGGTCAAAAATCTAGAGCAAGACAGTTGGCAAGAGAGGCTATCGCTATAAATCCAAATATGGGAAGAGCGTATCTTTTTATTGCAAGTTTGTATGCAACTTCTGTAAATAAATGTGGGTCTAGTGAATTTGAGAAAAGAATGACCTATGTTGCTGCTTACAATAAAGCATTAAGAGCGAGTCAGGTAGATCCAAGTATGAGTTCTGTAGCTAGAAAGTTTACAAGAAATTACAAGGCAAACTTTCCTTCCAAAAAAGTTATTTTTACAGAAGGAGTTAATGTTGGAGACCCTTTTAAAGTTAAATGTTGGATTAATGAAACTGTAAAGATTACCTCCAGCGGTAAATAATAATGAATCAATTATTTCATTTAAGACTAAAGAGCATTGCTGCAATTATAATTGTGGGAATGCTTTTTTCTTGTATAAATGATTCAAAGAAAGTGAGAGATTTCTTAGCAGAAAAAAACCTTCCTATCGCTGTCGCTAAAGATGCACATCATATTTATAAAGATTCTGGAAGAATAACCTCTAAATTAACCACATCACTTTTAAATGATTTTAGCAATAGAAAGAAACACCCTTATAATGAGTTTCCAGAAGGGCTTAAAATAATTAATTTTGAGAATAACGGAAAAGACTCTATAACAGTTTTTGGAGATTATGCATTGTCATACTCTAAAACATCTATATCAGAATTGAAAGGGAATGTAGTTGTAATTAATCATACAGATGCATCTAGATTAGAAACAGATCAATTATTTTGGGATCAGAAAAATAAATATTTTTTTACCGAAAAAAGTTTTATACTTACCAAAATTAACGATACAGTTATTGGTGTTGGTTTTGAGTCTATGGAGAATTTAAAAAAATACGTAGCTAAAAAAACCGTAGGAAATATAGTAACAAACGAAAATGAATTATGAATAACATCTGGAAATTTTTACAGTATGGATATTTAATTATTGCTCTTATTTTACTTGTTGAAGCAATAATTGAATGGAAAGATGATCAAAATAAAGCATTATTTATGCTCGGATTATCTATCTTTATCTTATTAATATTCTTCTTTAAAAGAAATTTTAGAAAAAAAATAGAGAAGAGAAATAAACTTTAAATGGAGGTTGATATTACCATCATTCTTATCTCAATTATATTCTCTGCCTTTTTCTCTGGAATGGAGATTGCGTTTGTTTCTGCAAACAAACTCCACATAGAGTTAGAAAAAAAGCGTAAAGGTTTTATACCAAATATATTAAGGAAGCTAACAAAAAATTCTTCAAAATTTATTACAACTATGTTAGTTGGTAATAATATTTCTTTAGTAGTGTATAGTTACTTCATGGGGAAAGTAATTGTAGAATATTATGATATTAATAGTATCCTTATTCAAACAGTAATTTCTACTATTTTAATTCTAGTAACAGCCGAGTTTCTTCCTAAAGCCATCTTTAGAGTATATGCTAATGAAACATTAAAAGTATTTGCTTTACCAGCTTATTTCTTCTATATATTGCTATATGTTTTTTCATTTTTTATAAATGGAATTTCAGATTTCTTTTTAAAATTTATTTTTAGAACAGACAAAGACACACAGCAGACATTATTTAGTAAAGAAGAGTTGGGAGATTATATTACAGAACAATTAGAAATTGGAAATGACAATGAAGAAGAAATAGATTCTGAAATACAAATTTTTCAAAATGCTTTAGAATTTCAAAAGGTAAAAGCTAGAGAAATTATGGTTCCTAGAACAGAAATACTGGCTATTGAAATTCATGAGACAGTCTCAAAACTAAGAGAATCTTTTATTAATAGTGGTTTTTCTAAAATACTGGTCTATAAAACTTCTTTAGATGATATTATAGGGCATGTAAATGCTTTTGAGCTATTTAAAAAACCAAAAACAATTAAATCTATTTTATTGCCAGTTGAAATTGTTCCGGAATCTATGATGATTAATGATGTTTTAAATAGTTTGATGAAGAAAAGAAAGAGCATCGCTATAGTTGTTGATGAATATGGTGGAACATCTGGAATGATTACTGTTGAGGATGTTGTAGAAGAACTTTTTGGAGAAATTGAAGATGAACATGATGTGCAAGAGTTAACAGACCAAATAATTAGTGAAAAAGAATTTAAATTTTCAGCAAGATTAGAAATCGATTATCTAAACGAAGAGTACAATCTAAACATTCCAAAAGAAGAAGCCTACGAGACTTTAGGTGGTTTCATTATAGATCATACAGAAAATATTCCTGAGAAAGGGGAGGTTTTAGTTATCTTAGACTATGAAATTACAATACTTGGAGTAAGCTCCTCTAAAATTGAAGAAATTCATCTAAAAATTTTAGATAGAGAACAAAATTAACCCCCTTTTTTCTTTTATAATTTCATTAAATACTAAGGCTTCTGGTTGCTTATTTACTTCGCAAATTGTATATTCGCCCATTCAAATTAAATTATTAATTTTATGGCAATTTTATCTAAAATAAGAGATCGTTCTATCGCATTAATAGCCGTTATAGGCCTTGCTTTATTTGCATTTGTGTTAGATCCATCAACATTAACAGATTTCTTTGACTCTTCTAAAATAAATGAAGTAGGTGAAGTAGATGGAGAAACAATCTCTAGACAAGAATATGCAGAAGCATTAGATACCTATAAGACAAGAAATAATAGTAGCATGTCTAATATGCAAGCTGCTAAAACCGTTTGGGAAAATATTTTAAAAGATAAGATATATACCAAGCAATTAGAGGAGGCTGGAGTTACTGTTGGAGAAACAGATGTTTTAAATACCATTATAAATTCTCCATCTGTACAAAGAAATCCGCAGTTTTTAAACGAAGCAGGTTTGTTTGATAGAGACAGTTTTATGCAGTTTTTAAAAGACACTAAAGAGAGTGATGATCAAAACCTTTGGAGCGCTTGGAGCAACTATATTAATGAAGTTGGGTCAAATCTAAAAAGAGATACCTATAATAATTTAATTAAAGCAGGTCTTGGTGCCTCTCTAAAAGAAGGAGAGTATTTATATCTAGAGGATAATGATTTGTTAAGTGCAGATGTTGTTTATATACCTTATTCTTCTATTGCAGATAGCTTAGTTTCTATAACTAATAGCGAAGTAGAAACTTATATTAAAAATAATCCTTCTGCTTACGAAGTGGAAGCTTCAAGAGATATTTCTTATGTGAAGTTTGATATCTCACCTACAGACCAAGATAAAGAAGATATTAAAAATAATGTTGCTAGTTACTTAGAAGATAGAAACGATGTTAACAAAGCAACAGCTCAGGAGATTATTATTTTAGGATTAAAAAATGCAACAGATTATTCTATCTTTTTTGAAGAAAATAGTTCAGACATTCCAATGCAAGAATCTTATTATATGAAAGATGAATTGCCTAAAACAATTTCTGAGGCAGTTTTGGAAGGGGAAGTAAACGATACATTTGGTCCTTATGAAGATAAAAATTATTTCAAGATATCTAAAATTACTGAAGTTTTCTCAAGACCAGATTCTGTAAAAGCTAGTAGTATTTTTATTCCTTATTTAGGTTCGCAAGGTGCTACAGCAGCAACAACAAAAACAGAAGAACAAGCCAAAGCCTCTATAGACAGTATCTACAAACTAGTGAGAAGAAGTAAAAAGAGATTTGCTCAAATTGCAAGTCAAATAAATACAGATGCTAGTAAAGACAACGGAGGAGATATTGGCTGGAACACGCACAGTAATTCGTATAATTCTACAAGGTTTGATCTTGATTTAGCCGCCTTTATGTTTGAAAACAATACAGGGAAGGTTGGTGTTGTAAAGTCTAAATATGGATACCATGTTATGAGAATAGACGAACAAAGAAACAACCAAAAAGGAGTTAAGATGATTACTTTTGGTAGAGAAATTATTGCCTCCCAAGAAACAGAAAACAATGCATTTCAAAATGCAGAAAAATTTGCTTTAGAAATTTCATCAAATGGGAAAAACTTTTATGATGTAGTAAAAGACAACTCATATCAGTCTAAGCCAGCTATTGGTTTAAGAATTATGGACGAAAGAGTTCCTGGTCTTTTAGAAACACAAAGACAAATAGTAACATGGGCTTTTGGTAGTGATACCAAAGTTGGAACTATTCAAAGGTTTGATATAGATAAAGGATATGTTGTAGCTATCTTAACAAACAAAACTAAAAAAGGTCTGGTAAGTGCTTCAAAAGCAATGAATAGACTTAAACCAACGTTGTTAAATGAGAAAAAAGCAGCCATTATTCAAGCCAATATGGTAGGAGCATCTCTAAATGACATAGCAACGGCTAATGGTGTATCTATCATTAAAATTGATAATACTTCTTTAAAATCACCTTCTATTACTGGTGTAGGCTCAGAGCCTAAAGTAATTGGAGCAATGTATTATGCCAAAGAAAATCAATTGTATTCTAAGGTAGTTGGAGCTAAAGGTGTTTTTGCTTTTGTTGTATCTAAAAAAGAGAAAGCAGCTACCTTGCCAAATTATGAGTCTTACAGACAGCGTTTATCTCAAGATAGAAAAAACAAAATAGCAAACATATTTAATGCCTTAAAGAAAACATCTGATGTACAAGACAACAGAGCTGGTTTTCACGGCGTTCAATAATAATAGTATTTCTTACAACTAAAAAAGCCGCTACATTGTAGCGGCTTTTTTAGTTGTAAGAAATAAATTTACCCGTTCATAGAAATTAAGAACTCTTCATTGTTTTTTGAGAACTTAACTTTTTCATTGATAAATTCCATTGCTTCTATAGGATTCATGTCTGCTAAGTATTTTCTCAACACCCACAAACGTTGAACATTTTTAGAATCTAATAAAAGATCATCTCTACGAGTACTAGACTTTATAAGATCAATTGCAGGATAGATTCTTCTGTTAGAAATATTTCTATCTAATTGTAATTCCATATTACCAGTTCCTTTAAACTCTTCAAAAATAACTTCATCCATTTTAGAACCAGTTTCTGTTAGAGCTGTTGCAATAATTGTTAAAGAGCCACCATTTTCTATATTTCTAGCAGCACCAAAGAAACGTTTTGGTTTGTGTAATGCATTGGCATCTATACCACCAGATAATATTTTACCAGAAGCCGGGGCAACGGTATTATAAGCTCTAGCTAAACGAGTTATAGAATCTAATAAAATTACAACATCATGTCCACACTCTACCAAGCGCTTTGCTTTTTCTAAAACAATATTTGCTACTTTAACATGCTTATCTGCAGGCTCATCAAAAGTAGAAGCAACCACTTCTCCACGCACACTTCGTTGCATGTCTGTAACTTCTTCAGGACGTTCATCTATTAATAAGACTATTTGATATACTTCTGGATGGTTAGCTGCAATAGCATTGGCTACATCCTTTAAAAGCATTGTTTTACCCGTTTTTGGCTGTGCTACAATCATACCACGTTGACCTTTTCCTATAGGAGAAAATAAATCAATAATTCTGGTAGATAATGAGCTTCCTTTTTCTGCTAAATTAAATTTTTCTTCAGGAAATAATGGAGTTAAGTGTTCAAACGAAACACGGTCTCTTACAATGTTTGGATTTAGACCATTAATTTTAGAGACTCTAATTAAAGGAAAATATTTTTCACCTTCTTTAGGTGGTCTTACATTACCTCTAACAGTATCACCTGTTTTTAACCCAAATAATTTTATTTGAGATTGAGAAACATAAATATCATCAGGAGATGATAAATAATTATAATCTGAAGAGCGCAAGAAACCATAGCCATCTGGCATCATTTCTAAAACTCCTTCACTTTCTATAATTCCATCGAACTCAAAGTCTGGATCTTTGTATTTATTTCCATTGTTATTGTTTCGTTGGTTCTGATTCTTAGTGTTTCTATTATTATTATTATTATTATTATTATTATGAGGTGCCTTTGGTTTGTTTGGCGCTACTTTTGGCTTGTTATGAACAGGCTTTTCATCCGTCGTTGGATTTTTAGTTACAGCTTTTTCGTCACCTGTCTTATTCTCCAAAGTAGTGTTTGTACCTTTTTTTGGTGTATGAATGGGTTTTTTAATCTGTTTAACTGGAGGTTTTTCTGTAATAACTTTTTTTTCTGCAGTAATAGCAGAACTTTCAGTAGGTTTATTAGGAAGAACTTCTTCTTTTACAAGCTTTTTAACCACCCTTTTTCTTTTAGGTTTTTCAACCCTAGCTCGTGGCTTTTCAGTTTTTGTTTCCTCTTTAGAGGGAGTTGCTGCTTGTATGTCTAAAATTTGATATACAAGGTCTAGTTTGTTTAATTGACTAGTTTTAGTTAAGCCAATAGATTTAGCAATTTGCTGCAAATCAGCAAGTGTTTTTGCTTTTAGTTCAGAAATTTCGAACATGAATGTTTAGTTAAATTAATATTCTTAATTAGTGTAAGAATTTGTTAAGTTTTTTTTGATTTTTATAAGTCTTGTATAAAGTACTATACAATATATGTTAGAGTGGTTGTCCTGTGGCAAATATATACAATTATTTTATATGTTTATGTTTCTTTTTAAAAAATAAAATGATAATTTTGCTGAACGTTTATATAAAATGATACAAAGAATACAGTCAATTTATCTTTTGTTAGTAGCCCTTCTATCAACAGGAGTACCCTTTATTTTTAAATTATGGGATGTAGCAGATAAACAAGTGTATGCTTTAGATTTGTTTTCCGATCAATCATTTTTAGCAAAATTAGTGCCTGTTTTTTTTATTATTTCTACACTGATTGCTTTTATTGCAATCTTTAAATTTAAGAAAAGACAGTTGCAATTTGTGCTTGGGCGTATCATAATTTTGATCAATCTCTTTTTACTAGGAATATTGATTTATTTGTCTCTAAACATATCTGGAGAAGTTTCTTCTGAGAAAGGTATTGGGATGTTTATACCCTCTGTGGTTATTATACTTGCTGTTATGGCAAATAATGCGATTAAGAAGGATGAAAATCTCGTAAAATCTGTAGACAGATTACGATAGACCTACTACTTTAGTATATTTAGTGCGATAAACCAGAGCTTTTGCTCTGGTTTTTTTTTAACAAAGTATTCATACAAGAAAATCTTCATTAAAAACTTTATATTTGACTCCCCATTTATGGGGATAAAAAAATTTCACTAAAAGCGGGTATTGTATGATCTCGTAAACTCAACTAAGTTTGTATTGTAATTATGAAAGAAAAAATACAAGTACATATAGCAGATGATCACAAAATACTCATAGAAGGTATAGTTGCTGTCATCAACACAGAGAGTGATATTGAAATAGAAGGATTTTCTTTAACGGGTAAAGCAGTTATTGATTGGGCAGAAGATCACTCTGCAGATATTTTAATATTAGACATTAACATGCCAATATATGATGGTATTGAAGTATTAAAGTTCTTTAAAATTAAAAAAATAAATCTAAAAGTAATTATTTTGTCTAGTTATGACGATGTAAAACTAGTGCAAGAAATGATTAACCTTGGAGCAAGTGGTTTTCTTTCTAAAGATAGTGCTGGCCAGCATATAGTAGAAGCAATTAGGACTGTTCATGCAGGTGAACAATACTTTAGTAATACTGTAAAAAACAACCTACTCAAATTATACACAGGAAAAAACGTAAAATTAGGACAAAGGCCACAAAGTACCATAGTTAATAGTTTAACAGATAGAGAAACTGAAGTACTAAAATTAATATCTCAAGAATATAGTTCTCCAGAAATTGCACAAATATTAAACATAAGCCAAAGTACCGTAGATACCTACAGGAAAAGTTTATTAAAGAAAACAAACGTAAAAAATGCAGTAGGCCTAGCAATGTATGCAGTAAAAAATAAAATTATATAATTATTAAATTTACTTTAATTTGTATTCCCCCGAACAAATTATAGCTAATAAATTCCCCCAACCTTCATTATATAATCTAGCATTACATTGCTAAGGTTCTGTGTTTTAATTAAGATAAGAATATATAAGTAATCTTATCAAATACAAATTAAATCTAAGTAGAACTAAATCAAATTAAACGAACATATTAACCCCTTTTATTTTAAAATTAATTATCATGAAAAATTTATCCCTATCAATTTTTGCATTAATTATTACCCTAGTATTTTCTTCATGTTCACAAGAAGAAACAACCTTTTTAGAAGAACCAACTTCAGAATTATTTGGAAAAGTTATCTTAAGTAGAGATGCTTCAGGTTCTTATACAATGAATCTAGAAACCAGCAATGATGTTTCTTCAACAATTTCTAGTAATGAGAAATCTAATTCTTTAGACATAGATCTTTACAGCGCATCAGGAACAAAACAACAAACTACTTCAGAAGAAATGTCTACTGGTTTAGAAGATCGTTTCTCTGTAAATTTAAACAATACCATTGCCAACCATACTTCTAGACTTACCATTTTTGACAAAGACATTAAGTTTCTGAAAAATGATGATGAAGATGATCATCTAAATTCTTACAGCGTATCAGACAACGGAGACAATACCTATGATGTAAACTTTACGGTAGATGCTTCTATAGAGGTAGATTTTACACAAGATGAAGCAACGGGAGAATATATGATACATCTAGAACCTGGTGCTGGAACACAAACAGACTATACTGTTACTTTTAATAGAGAAGAGGGAGAGAATTTACAAATACTTTTTAGAAACTATTACCCTTCTGAAGATGGAAGGTCTACTGCTAGTTCTAGAGATAGACCTGAGATAGTAGTTGATTAACTCTACCCAAATGAATTAAGTAATACTAATTTAGCAATAATATAAAATGATTTTTTTTTTAAAAATTTATGTATTATCATCGTTAATTTATTCTTCAATAGCAGATATAAGTATCAATGGTATAAAAAAAGAAGCCTCCAGTTGGGATGTTTCTTTTTTTTCTGATCAAGAAAAAGATTCCATTACAAATCAGAAGTTAAAAAAGGCAACAGCTTTTTATAACAATAAAAAGTATGTAGAAAGCTTAAGACTGGCTTTTGCTTTGTTTGAGCAAACTAAGAATAACAAGAGCACAAAAATTCATTACCTTGTTACCAGTTTAATTGCTAAAATTTACAGACAAAATAAAGAACACAAAAAAGCCATAGTTTTTTATAAAAAATCTGTTAGATTAATTTTATTAAATACCTCATATAATAAAGATTTAGGTAGTTTTAACAACAGAGATTATACCTGTCTCTTATACACATCTCCGAGCCCACGAGACCGAGGCTGATC
>OJFR01000051.1_pt1 | contig 48804 bp, 41 predicted proteins | sample 1594121 | NCBI WGS metagenome assembly OJFR01 (sample SAMN05416812, study PRJEB24817) | seawater metagenome | isolation source: Sea water | place: Canada:Atlantic | collected 2013-07 | reverse complement strand
ACGAGATCAGCCTCGGTCTCGTGGGCTCGGAGATGTGTATAAGAGACAGTTACACTTCAATTTTTTTCCATTTTCCTTTGCGGAAAAACCAAATGGCAATAAGTGCGTGAAGTGAATGACAAAATGCAATAGTAATAAAAACACCTAACACTTCCATTTGCATGGGAATAGCTAAGATATAGGCCATTGGAATTTCAAGTAGTAAGAATACTCCTATATTAATATACATAGGTGTTTTAGTGTCTCCTGCTCCATTAAATGCTTGAATCATTACCATTCCCACTGCAAAAAACACATACCCTAAAGCAATAACTCTTAAGCCTGTACCCGCAATAGTACTTACTTCTTCGCTAAGTGTAAACCAACTTGCCAGCACATTCCCAAAAAACAAATAAATGATGGTAATGACCGAAAGAAATATTACGTTGTACCGGGCAGTTAGCCAAACTGAAACAACCGCCCGTTTTACTTTTTTAGCTCCTAAATTTTGACCAACTAATGTAGAAGCTGCAGCTGATAATCCCCAAGCAGGCATTAAACTAAAAACCAAAATTCTGAATGCAATGGTAAACCCGGCAACAGAAGCACTTCCAAATTCTGCAATAATTCGCGTTAATACAATCCACGCAACTGAATCAATAAGAAATTGTCCCATTCCACCCATAGAAATTTCTATGATACGCTTCATTGTCTTCCACTTTAGTTTGATATTTTCTTTAAGAATAACTAGGCGATGTTTTCCATTTAGTAAATGATATAGTTGATAAATTACTCCTATGCTTCTTCCTGTGGTGGTTGCCCATGCAGCTCCTTCCAATCCAAAGCCTTCAAAACTACCTATACCAAAAATAAGTAATGGATCAAGAAAAATATTAATGCCGTTAGATATCCATAATGTTCGCATTGCCAAATGTGCTTGCCCTGCACCACGAAAAGCTCCATTAATCAAAAACAACAGCATAATAGCTAAATTCCCTGCAAAAATAATCCGTGTATAGGGAACCCCGATAGCAATTACTTCGTCACTGGCTCCCATTAATTGCAAAATATTTTCGGCAAACAGAAAGCCCAACACAGCAATTATGATAGAAATACCACCCCCAAATATCAATAATTGAAAAGCCGCACTGCCTGCAGCCTTAAAGTTTTTTTCACCAAACCTTCTTGCTACCATTGCTGTTGCAGCCATGCTAATACCTACACCAACAGAATAAACAATAATAACTACTGCTTCTGTTAAACCTACTGTAGCCACCGCATTATCTCCTAATTTGCCCACAAAAAAGATATCTACCACAGCAAAAAGAGATTCCATAACCATTTCCAAAATCATAGGAACCGATAAAAGAAAAATACCGGTTTTAATATTGATTTTGGTAAAGTCTTGCTCTTTACCTAAAAGGGCTTCTTTAAATAATTTCCAACTGTTCATAAGAATTTTTGAGGAGATAAAAATAATACTTTTTTAAGCTACTTGGGCTAACTTTTCTTAGCGGTTTGTTTTTCTTTACTCTTTTTTAAATGTTAGTCCTTTTTCTTCTAGTGCCTTCCTTAATATTGGTATACTGGCTTTTCCCATTCCGTGAAGCTTTAGTATTTCTTTCTCTGTATAAGTAGCTAATTTTTCTAGTGTATCTATTTCAAGATAATTTAACAATGCTTTTCTTGCGGGAGAAGCAAGTAGTGAGAGAAAGCCTTCGGAGGGTTTTTTCTCTTTCTCACAAATTGGGCAAGTTGGACAATCGCTACTCTTATAATATTGATGCCCTTTTTTACAAACTCTTAATGTTGCTTTTGCTGCTCCCATTTAATTTAATTATTTAATCAATAGTATTATCAATCTAATAACGACTGATTCGTTTATAGTAATACTTCACATTCAAACCCGTTTTGTTTAACCAATTCAGGAACTTTATTAAGATCATTATTTGGAGTCATTATCCTTAAAATACGATCACAATCTTCTAAATCGAAAGTAATTGCTGCATCAGGAAAAAATGATTGTAATTTCTGAGCTATTCGTTCAGCATCCTTATGTTGCTGAATATTGGTCTTAAATATTTCAATAGATAAAGTCAATTGGTTATTATGTTACGCTTGTTTTAATTTTTCAATATCAAATTTTTTCATTTTCAAAAAAGCCTGAGTTACTCGTTCAGATTTTTCCGGATTACTCATTAGCTCTTCTAATACTGTGGGTACAATTTGCCATGAAACACCAAATTTATCTTTTAACCAACCACAATTGCTTTCTTTACCACCTTCCGTTAATTTTTCCCAGAAATAATCTATTTCTGATTGATTATCACATTTAACAACTAACGAAATGGCTTCATTAAATGAAAAATTATGTGGGTGATTACTTTCCATCACCATAAATTTATTACCATTTAAACTAAATTGAGCGTGTTTTACTGCACCTTCTACATCTGGAGCCTCATCTTTTCCATAAGGCAAAATACCATCAACCACACTATTTTTAAAAATGGCAGTATAATGATTAATCGCATCTTTTGCTTTTCCATATTGATCCCCAACAAACATTAAAGATGGTGTAAATACTTGACCAACATCTGACAGTTTACCAAAAGATAACTGCCAGGTTACCCCAAATTTATCTTGCACCCAACCATATTTTTCACTCCAATCATATTTATTAAGTGGCATTAAAACATTTCCTCCTAAACTAAGTTTTTTCCATACCTCATCTATTTCGTTTTCATCTTCAAACACTATATAAAATGAAATAGATGGATTGAATTTAAAATCAGGCCCACCATTTAAACAGATAAATTGATATCCTGAGGCTTCAAAAGCAGTTACTAGAGGGTTTTCAGCAGTAATGTTCGCATCTTTAAAAACCGAACAATAAAATGTCGCTGCTTCTTTTGCTTTTCCATCAAACCAAAGACAAGTAGCTATTTTATTTTTCATAATGTTATACTTTTTCATCGCAATTAAACATCCATTGCACTCCAAATTTATCTTTACAACTTCCATAATAAGAGCCCCAAAACATATCCATTAACTCTTGCTCAACAACACCTCCTTCAGAAAGCGCTTTAAACAAACGCTTGGTTTCCTCTCTGGTATCAGGTTGTAAGTTAATATATACATTATTACCAAAAGTTACATTAAAACCCATAGATTCTGGAGCATCACTTCCCATAAGCATTGAGCCACCAAGAATAGGAAGACAAACATGCATTACTAAATTTTTATCCGCTTCGGGTATAGGGGGCATATCATCAGATGGTGGAATATCACTAAAACGGTGTATTTTTCCGTCAAACTCACCACCAAAAACGGTTTTATAAAAATTAAAAGCTACTTCCGTATTTCCCGGAAAGTTTAAGTATGCGTTTACTGTTGCCATAATGTTTAGTTTTTATTGTTCACAAATTGATTTAAGTTTATTTAATGCTTTGGGCCATGTTTCTTCAAAATAAGCCTTGTGTTCTTCATTGCTATCCGTATCAACAGCAAGTATTGTTTTTCCGTTTTCACTTGTAAAAGTGTAATTTTCTAATGCTCCTGCCCAACCTTCTATTTCCGGTCCACTTGTTATTTCTTTATCGCCATGAAGTAAGCCTACATGCTCTATAGAAATAAATTTGTTAGGGATATTTTCTTTAATTTTACTTACCATACCTCCAACATTTCCTTTTTCATCTGAACCTATAAAAAGAATTTTTGAACCCTTTTCCCACGAACCTTCAAAATTAGATGTAGGGTTAAATTCTTTTGTCCATTCCTCATACGTTGGTTTGCTTATCATGAGTTGATATACTTTTTCAACAGGAGCATTAATGGTAATTTTAAAATGTAAATTGCTTATTACTGATGCTGTATTTTCAACATGCTTTTTAAAATTATTTAAAATAGCTTGCCAGCCGTCTCGCTGCATTTCAATCGGATTGGTATTTTCTGCTTCAAAAGTTTCCGTTACCATTATTTCATTATCCTTTTCAGTAAACGTAACGCTTACTTTTCTGCCATCAGCAATGGTATAAACTATCTTTTGGTTTTCAATAATCTCATCATAAGTTCCTTCAAAATCAAATCCTGCACTTTTATCTTTAGCCTCCATGCGAAATAATAGCTTTCCTCCCACACGCAAATCATTTTCAGCAAAAGGTGTTTGCCAATCATCCGATGCATTATTCCATTGAGTAATATGATTTGGGTCAGTCCAACATCTCCAAACTTTTTCTATAAGAGCTTTAACCGAAGTTTCTATTTTTATGGTGGTTTTGTCTGTAGTTTTCATAATATAAGAGTGTTATAAATGAATAATTAATATTAACACTACAAATGTAAAGGCTTTATTTTAAAAATAAGAGGTGTAAATAGGACAATGAAAAGGTAGTTTGCGACAAATCTTTTTTTATTTTTGCTGATATGAAACATGTTTCTGTATTATTACCACATTATGTAAATCTTGCCGGACTTGAAAATGCCCGACAAGGATTATTGGAAACCAATGAGTTTTTAAAAACACAAGGAAAGTCACCTATATTTAATATTGAGATAGTAGGCATTCTCCCTGAAATACACGTTAACAATGGTCAGTATGCTATAAAAGCAGACAAACTACTGCACGAAATTAACACTACTGATATTGTTATTATTCCTCCTATTCAGAATAATATTGCTGAAGCGTTACAATTAAACCATGAATTCTATCCTTGGATAAATGCACAACACCAAGCAGGAGCTCAAATAGTAAGTTTATGTTTAGGTGCTTTTTTATTGGCAAGTACCGGATTGTTAAATGGTAGAGATTGTGTAACCCATTGGCGTGCCAGTGAACCTTTTAAACAACTTTTTCCTAAAGTAAACTTGCTCTCAGATAAAATAATGACAGATGAAGATGGTATTTATACAGGAGGAGGAGCTTTTTCTTCAGCGAATTTAATTCTTTATGTAATAGAGAAAATGGTAGATAGGGAAGCGGCTATTTATTGCTCTAAAATATTTCAGATAGATGCGGGAAGAACTTCTCAATCGCCATTTATTATTTTTAAAGCCCAAAAAAACCATGCTGATGCTGATGTAAAAACAGCTCAGACATTTATTGAAAAAAATTACATGGATAAAATTATTGTTGATGATTTGTGTGATTTATTGGGAATAGGAAGAAGAACCTTTGAGCGTAGGTTTAAAAAAGCAACTGCCAACACCATATTGGAATACACCCAACGAATAAGAGTTGAAGCTGCTAAAAAACAATTGGAATTGGGTGTTAAAACCGTTAATGAAATCATGTTTGATGTAGGTTATTCTGATACTAAAGCCTTTAGAGCTACTTTTAAAAAAATAACCGGATTAAGTCCTATAGAGTATAAAAATAAATACAATAAGGTGCTTGTAAATTAATACATGGTATAAAAAATCCTATATAAACTCCTTTTTAACAACCAACCAATTTTAGGTTATAGAGGTTTTCCTCGCTATCAATATAGTATGTATATCTTTTTCCGTTTCTGATTTTTTGTATTCTACATAAAATACTTTTATTGCTACAAAATTATTATCTGTAAGTAGCTTTTTTATGCTATCTAATTGATAGAAATGAAAATATACTCTATCTCCACTACTGCTAACTTGATAATCTGATTTATCTGGATTACCTTCAACAAAACTTAAATAAATCAGGCCGTTTTCACTTAATAAATTAGAACAATCAGTAACTAGCTTAGCAGCATCTAAATCTGACAAATAAGGCAGACAAAAACCACCAACTATTCCATTGTATGTTGTTTTTAGCTGATCAATCTGCCTACAATCCATAATGGTAAAACTTGCTTTAGGATTATTCTTTTTTGCAAGTTCTATCATATTAGGAGCTATATCTGTTCCTAAAATTTCAAAATCCGGTCTTTTTGATAGTAGGTAGTTAGTTATATTACCTGGTCCACAACCTATTTCTAAAATTTTGGCTTTGGGTTGGGTAATTGCATCACAAACAACATCATACGTTTCATTGTATAAATTCATATTCATAAACTTATCTTGATATATTGAAGCTATTTTATTCCACGTTTCAAAAGTTTCCTTATACCTATCCATAGTTTATGGTTTTATAAAACAAAAATCGTAAAGCTCTTATTTTTTGATTAAAGCAAGATATTTATCTCTGTTCTCAAAAATAACCCAAAGGTTTATTGCTAACAATACCAACGCCATTGGTAATCCTGAAGGTGCTTGATAAATGTGTGTCAATATTATGCCTACCATTATCGGAAAAATAACGATAGCTCCTAATGCTCTAACCCGTGGAATAATAAAAAGTACCCCCCCAACTATTTCCGCAACCGCAACAAGTGGCATCAGCCAACCAATTGTCATAAAAGCTTCAAACACTTTCATCATAGATTCCGGCATGTCTTCAGGTACCGGCATATAGTTAAAAAATTTATTAAGTCCTGCATTAATGAACATTAATCCAAATAACAGACAGATTACAAACATGATTTTATTTTTCATCTCTATTTATTTTAAGGTTAATAATAATTCGTCCAAGTTTTCCAGTGAAATTGTAAATCCTTCTTTCATTCCCATCTGAATAACAGTTTCCAAATCTGTAAGGGAATTATAAGTTATAATTATTTCCACAACAGTGTTTTTATCCTTATCAGTAAATGTAACATCCCAAGGGGCACGAGGCAAATCTAAATTTAATGTTCCGTCCGCATTACAAAATCCATCTAACCCTGTATAGCTATCAATTGGCCGAATTTTTATATAATCCATACGCCCCCAATATTCATTACCTTCTGGGTCAATCATTGCATACAACCAATGCCCTCCTTCTCTAAAATCCATTGACTTGGTTTTAGTAGTAAAAGGTTTGGGAGCAAACCATTGTTCAAGCAATTCACTTTTAGTGTAGCAATCCCATATCAATTGTCGGTTAGCCGCAAATTCACGTTTAATTGTCAGCGTATTATTTTCCTTGTCTACGAGGAAATCAAATTGTAAGTTACTTTTCATTTTTCCTATTTTTTAATGGTTAATAATAAGTTGTCCAATTGATTAAAGCGATTTTCCCAAATCTCTCTAAATTGTTCCAACCATTTATCAATTTCTTTCATTTTATCAATTTCAAGCTGATAATATATTTCTCTTCCTTGATATTCCTGTTTTACCAACTCACATTCAGTTAGTATTCTTAAATGTTTAGATACTGCCTGTCGTGATGAATCAAAATGCTCCGCAAGAGCGTTAGGCGTCATAGCTTGTGCAGCAATAAGTACTAAAATTGCTCTTCTTGTTGGATCGGCAATGGCTTGAAATACATCTCTTCTCAATTTATCTGATATTTTATTTATGAAACTATTTGGTTGCAAATATATGTGCAACTTTTCGGTTTCGCAAATATTTTTAAAAAAATCTTTCTGTAAATTTAGTTAGATGAACAAAACTAAACCCTTAACGAACCACGAAACCCTCTTGCAGCATAATAAGATTCTGCTCCGTTGTGATAAATGAAGGTTTTTCCGTAACGCCAATCACCAAAAATGGCTCCTCCGAGTGCTCTAACATCTGCAGGTGTTGCAATCCAGCTAGATGTTTTTGTATCGAATTTTCCTAATTGTTGCAACTCATGATATTGCTCTTCAGTTAATAATTCAATACCCATTTCTGCTGCCATGCCAATAGCACTATGTTTAGGTTTATGTTGTTTTCTAGATTCCAATGATTCAGGGTCGTAACAAACACTCCTGCGACCTTTGGGGCTTTCTGCGGAACAATCATAAAAAACATATTCGTCAGTAGTTTTATCGTATTTAATTACATCCGGTTCTCCTCCTGTTTCTTCCATTTCGTTTAGTGACCATAGTTTTTCAGAATTAGCTTCCAACTTTTCTTGTATTTTCTTCCATTCAAGGTCTTTGTGGCGATTTAAATTTTTTTCAAAACGCGTTTGTAAGGTTTTTAATAATTCCTCTTTTTGTTGCTGAGATACTATTTTTTGTTGACTCATAACTTTTTGATTTTTAGTTAAAAAATTATTTTATGCCCTCCACCTGCTAACACGTATTTTAAACTTCTCTACAATAAAATAGGTTACAGGAACAATAACTAACGTTAAAAAAGTGGCAAAGGTTAACCCAAAAATTACTGTCCATGCTAATGGACCCCAAAAGATTACGTTATCTCCACCAATATAAATTTTAGCATCAAACTCAGTTATTAATGAGAAGAAATCTATGTTTAATCCTATTGCCAACGGAATTAATCCAAAAACAGTAGTAATAGCTGTTAGCAATACCGGACGTAAACGAGCTGTTCCGCCTTCTACAATAACATTAAACAATTCAGGCAAGGCCAATTTATCTTTTTTAACTAATCCCAGTTCTTTTTTCTTCCTTTCTACCAGAAGCTCGGTATAATCGAGTAGCACCACTCCGTTGTTCACCACAATTCCGGCAAGAGAAATAATTCCCACCATGGTCATCATAATTACAAAGGTCATGTTAAAAATAACCAAGCCAAAAAGTACCCCAATAAAACTCAAAAAGATGGTCATTAAAACAATTAATGGTTTTGAAAATGAATTAAACTGTAATACCAACAAAAAGATAATTAATCCCAATCCTGAAAACAAAGCCGTTGTTAAGAATGCCATATTTTTTTCTTGTTCTTCCATTTGCCCGGTAAAATCAATGGTAGTGTTTTTAGGTGTTCTAAAGTTAGACAACCTAGTTTTAATGGTCTGAACAATTTCTGTGGCATTATATCCTGTTTTAACAGAAGAATACAAGGTAACTACTCGGTTTAAATCTCTGTGCTTAATAGCAGTATAAGAAGATGTATTGTGGGTGGTAATTAACGTAGAAACCGGAATATCCTTAATTTGTCCATTTGACGGGTCTCTAAACACAATTCGTTGATTATACAAAGCGTTCGTACTGTGTTTATACGCTTCATCAAACCTAACAGCAACATCATATTCTTCGCCACCCGTTTTATAAACACTAGCTTTTTCACCATAGAGCGATCTACGCAATTGACTACCAACTTGTCCGACAGAAACCCCTAATTCTCCTGCTTTTTTTCTATCAACAGTAATTTCGGTTACCGGTTTACTTTTATTTACATCAATTTTTAATCCTTCAATACCCGGAATGTTTAGTTTATTAATAGCTTCTCTAAGGTTTTTAGCTGTAAGAATAAGATCATTATAGTCTTTCCCTCTAATTTCAATATTAATAGGATACCCGGCAGGAGGTCCGGCAGCTTCTTTTTCTACAGAAATATTTACTCCCGGATAAGTACCAACAGCTTCCCTCACTTCTTCCATAAAGTCTTTACTATTTTTACCTCTTCTGAGTTTAGATTCTCTAAGTGAAACCGTTACTTTTCCTTTATGAGGCATTTCTGCATTAGAACCTCCATCAGTTTCAGGATTTCCGGCACCTTCGCCCACCTGAGAAACAGCAGATTCTACCATATAGTTGTATCCTGTTTCATCTTTATAATTATCTACTACTTTAAAAACTTTAGCTTCAATTTCTTTGGTTAGTTTATTGGTTTTTTCAATAGCTGTTCCTTCGGGATATTCTAAATAAACAAACACTTGGTTGGGTTCATTATCAGGGAAAAATTCTACTTTTGGTTGTGCAATAGCAAATACAATAAAAGAAAGAATTAACAATCCAAATGTTCCGAAAAGAAATACATAAGGCTTTTTACCACTCAATGCAAAAGATAAAAATTTCTGGTATCTAGTTTCAAGAATTACCAAAATAGTTTCCTGAAAATAATTTGCAGCTTTTACTAACAAGTATTTATAAACCCAAAGTATAATAGCAACAAAGACCAATAAAGTTCCCATACCTCTAAATCCTCCACCAATAATCAAACTAAGCACACCAAAAAAGAATAAAATAGCACTTAATTTTATTAAGAACTTTTTACTCATTTCTTTCTCTTCAGTTTTCATAAAATCTGCTGTAAGCATAGAGTTGATAAATATGGCGACAAATAGTGAAGACCCTAATACTATAGAAAGTGTAATAGGGAATATTTTCATGAAATTCCCCATAATTCCCGGCCAAAAACCAAGTGGAACAAAGGCTGCTACTGAAGTTAATGTTGATATGATAATAGGTGTAGCAATTTCACCAATACCTTGTTTGGCGGCAGCGATTCTACTCATGTTTTCTTTTTGCATTAATCGCAACACATTTTCTACCACCACAATTCCGTTATCTACCAACATTCCTAATCCCATAACCAAGGCAAAAAGCACCATCGTATTCATGGTATAGCCTATTATATTAAGTAAGGTAAATGATAAAAACATAGACATAGGAATGGCAAAACCAACAAACAACGCATTTCTAAATCCTAAAAAGAACATTAACACGCCAACCACCAACAATATTCCAAAAATGATATTGTTTACCAACTCGTCAACTTGGTTAATGGTCTTTGTAGATTGATCATTTGAAGTGGTAACACTTAAATCTTTAGGTAAATAATCACTTTTAGCTTCTTCAAGTATAACTTTAATTTTCTCAACAGCTTCTACCATGTTTTTACCTGAAAGCTTTTTAACATCAAGCATTACCACAGGTTTGGAAAACTCTCTGGCATAAGTAGTTTTTTCTTTTTCCTGAAAAGCAATGGTAGCAATGTCTTTAAGATAAATTGGTCCGTTTTCATTCTTAACCACAAAGTTTCCTAACTCTGCTGCATCTTCAATTTCTCCAATAACTCTAATGGTTCTTCTTTGCTCATTCATTACCAAATTACCCGCAGAAACAGTAGTATTTCCTCCTGCAATGGTATTGATAACATCATCAAAGCTCACTTTTGAAGCCGTCATTTTATATACATCAACAGCTACTTCAATTTCTTTTTCTTGAGCTCCACGAATATCTACTTGTTTAATTTCAGGTAATAACTCTATTTTCTTCTCTAAATATTCAGCATATTCCTTCAGTTTTTGAACCGGATAATCTCCTGATATATTAACGTTGATAATCGCAAACTCTTCAGCAATATTTAAATCAAACACATTAGGTTCAACTTTAGCTCCATTAAAAGTTGGCCAATCTGCTCCTGCTTTTTTTAAATCAACCTTATCTTTAACTTTAGATTTCGCTTCAGGAATGCTAAAACTCTCTTCAAACTCGACAATAATGATAGAATAATCTTCTTGAGAAGTGGAAGTAATTTTTGTAACGCCACTCAAATTCTGCAACTCTTCCTCAAGAGGATCGGTAATGAGTTTTTCCATATCCTCGGAGGTATTTCCCGGAAAAACTGAACTAATGTAAATTTTAGTTTCTTTAACTTCCGGAAAGCTTTCTCGAGGCATCGAGTAATAAGCAGATATCCCTGTAATTAATATTAAAAATATCATGAGGTAAATAGTCATCTTATTGTCTATCGCCCAAGATGATATTTTAAACTCTTTTAGTTTTTTATTTTTAGCCATTTTCTTTTTATAGTTTTGTTCTGTGGTCTGTTAATTTTACTTCACATAAAGTTGAGAAACGGGATTAGAAAGTCTGATTACATTTTTTTAATTAAAACTTGTTCATCTTCTTTAACTATTCTCGCTCCTTCTTCAATAATTATATCTCCGTTCGCAATTCCTTCAGTAATTTCAGCAACACCATTTTGTGTTTTTCCTATTTTAACTACTCTCTTTTCTGCATAATTTCTGTTTTTCTTTCCTTTCTTCACTGCGTAAACATATTTTTCACCTTCAGCATTTTCAGAAATAATAGCTTGAGGCAACACCAAAGCACTATCGTTTACATAATTATTAATGCTCAACAATGCTGTCATGTTAGGTTTAACCATTTTGTTTTCATTGGTTATTGCTATCTCAATTTTAAACGTTCTGTTGTTAGGATTAATGTAATTACTTACTTGTCTGATAGTTGAAGTAACTGTATCATTTAACACGGGGAAATAAACATTTACCTGAGAGCCTGTTTTAATATTGGTAATGTAGTTTTCAGGAATTTCTGCTTCAATAAACATATCCTTAAGGTTAATAATTCTAAACAACTGATTCATTCCCGGAGAAACTACCTGACCTTGTTCCGACATTACATCATCAATTACACCACTAAAAGGAGCTGTAATAGTAGTTTTTGCTAACTGCTCTTTCATTTGATTTACTGCTTTTTGCTGTGCCTCATAATTCGCTTTAGCTTGTAAAAACTGTATTTCTGAACCAATTTTATCTTTCCATAATCTTTCCTGACGCTCAAAAGTGGTTTTTGCCAACGCCAACTGTGTTTCCATTTGAGATAATTGTTGGTTTAAACCGCCATCATCAATTTTAGCCAACATTTCGCCTTTGTTTACAAACTGACCTTCTTTTACCAACACTTTGGTTAAAATACCAGCATATTCAGGGTAAATAACAATGTTTTCTTTGGTTTGAACATTTCCTTGAATTTGAACATAATGCTTAAAACTAGTGGCTTTAGCTTCTATGGTTGTAATTACCGGAATTGACAACGAAGAATCTAAATTAGCAATAGCAATATCTAATTTTTCTATCTCATCTAAAATAGCATTTTGCTTAGCTGTCAACTCGTTTTTCTTAGCGTTTATTTCTTCAAGGTTGTTTCCAGCAACAATTTCGTCAACCGTTTTTTCTTTTCCTCCACAAGAAATTAAAGTTGCTGCAACGCTGATGATGATTAATATTTTTTTCATTTTTTATAAGTATTTTATTGATTGATATGTTAGGTTAATTGATTTTATTTTACTCACTTCTTCCTCTCTTAAAAAAAATAGGAGGAAGGTGTTTATTTTATTTTTGACCATAAGATTTTTCGAGAGCAGAACGAGCGTTAAGTAAGTCTAACACTGCTTTTACATAATTTCCTTCTGCACTTAGCATTTGATTTTGGGCTTGAGTTAATTCTAAACTCGATGCAATTCCTGCTTCATATTTTTTTACTGTTTTATCATAAATTTTTTGAGCTAACGCCAAGTTATCTTTTTGGTTATCAAAAGTTTCTTTAGCTGTATCAAAATTAGATTCGGCTAATTCAGATTGGTATTTTAAGTTTTGTTCTATTTCTTTAGCAGAATTTTCCATTTTTTCTAACTCAATTTTTGCTTGAGAAACCTTAGATAATCTTGCTCCACTGGTTAAAATTGGCAATTTTAAATTTATCCCAACAATAGTTGCCGGAAACCATCTGGCATCGCTACTAAAAACATCTAATTTATTACCAAAATTTTGTTGTTGGTGGCTAAAAAATGCAGATACGGTTGGCAAGAACGTATATTTTTCTTTTCTCAAGTTCAATTGCGAAAGCTTCATGTTGGTTACAATTAATTCATAATCAATATGATTTTCAATTTTAAACTCTTTGTCCAACGCACTATTTTGATTGGTAGCTATCATACTATCAAACTCATCGGTTAAAACCAACTGTGTATTAATCTCTAAGCCCAACTGAAGGTTAAGTAATTTTATAGCAAAATCTCTTTGTCCTTCAGCAATTTCATAAGAAGTTTTTAAGGCATTTACATTCAGTTCTAACTGATCTACATTTTGTTCTTCAGTCAATCCTTCTTTGTATAAGGCTTTTGTTTCCTCCAACATTTTTTCAGAAGTTGCTAAAGATTGTGATAACACCATCACATTTTTTTGAGTAGCTAACACTGTGTAATATGCTTGAGCAACAGCATCTTTCAATTCAATTTCAGTTTTTACCTGACTATTAATAGACAACTCTTTATAGGTTTTTGCAGCTTGCAAGCCAACAATATAAGAGCCATCAAAAATTAATTGAGAAGCAGTAATACCAACAGAATTATTGTAATTTAATCCAAACTGAAAAGTGGCTAATTCGCCTTCGGGAGCCATCGGATTAAAAGCATTTGCTGGTGCTACTTGTGTAGGAATATCAATAAAACGTTGAATTTGACCTTCGGCATTTACCTGAGGTAACCCTATGGCAGTAGTTTCCCAAACTTTCTTTTTGGCAATTTCAATGTCTTTTATGGCATTTTGGTTTTGGTAATTATGCTCAATAGCATAATCTTGGGCTTCTTTTAACGAGAAACTTTTTGATTCTTGAGCAGTTGCGGAAAATAAGATTCCCAACAACCCAATAGTTAAACTTATTTTATAGTGATTCATAAATTTTAAAATTCTTGATTGGTTTGTGCTAATTTTTCTTTTAAATATTCTATTCCTTTTCTGCTGGCAATACCTCTAATGTGGTAACGAGCCATTTCTAGGTGTAATTTTTTGTAATTAAACTCCAAAGGAGGAAAAAGTTCTATATCAAACATTTTATCTAACATGGTAATATAAAATTTGGAAATAATTTTAGGATTTGCGTTTTCTCTATACAAGCCTTCTTTTATTCCTTTTTCAATGTTGGCCTCTACAATGGTTGGAATATAATTACATTTATGATTTTGAAATATTTTCCAAGCTTCGGGATAAAACTTTTGCAAATCGAACATTACTCCCGGTTGAATGTTGTGTAGTTTTTCACTCACTTTTTGGTTAATTCTAAGCAACCCATCAATAGCATTTCCATCATGACTAATGGTTTCTTCTAAAATACACTCTTCATTATCAATTTGTATTTGTACGGTTTGATTTACCAAATCTTTTTTATCTGTTACATACAGGTAAAGTGTTTTTTTAGAAATTCCTAAATGGGTGGCAATGTCGTTCATGGTTAAACTTTTAATACCATACTTCATAAAAAGTTGGGCACAATTAACCAATAGTTCAATATGTTTTTCTGTTTTACTCATAATGCGGACAAAATTAGAAACAATTTTAACATAGGAAACGAAAAATGAGAAAAATGTTTCCTAAAAAATTAAAAAAGTGCTTATTTGTTTGATTTTTTGTTATTTAAAAATTTGGTGGGACATAAGAAATGATACCGAAAAGGCACAAAAAACCAAAATTACCGATTAATAAGTTAATTTTTTTAATGTTGTAAATTTGTGAAAATTTAATTCATAACTATATATGAAAAAAATTAGCGTAAAACCACTATACCATAAAAAGCAGAATTGTTTGGGTTTATATTATCCAATTGACGAACAACTTACTAAACTGGTAAAAACATTTCCTGATGCTAAATGGAGCAAAACCAATAATTGTTGGTACATAGCCAACCACAAAACCAATTTAAAAGAACTTTTTCAGGTTTTTAAAGGAATAGCTTTTATAGATACTTCAGCCGTTTTTGCTAACACGAATGCATCTAATAAGAAAACGAATGAACCCAAAATAGAAAAAAGCACTTTGCCAACGTTAAATGCAAACGCAAAGAAAAAAGTTTTTCAGTTTAAAGAATGGTTATTAAGTAGAAGATATTCGACTAATACAGTAAAAACATACATTGATGCCTTAGATAGTTTTTTAAGGTATTATAATGACAAACAAGTTGAGGACATTACTAATGAAGATATTATAAGCTTTAACAATAACTACATCTTAAAAAATAACTATTCTGCATCTTACCAAAACCAAATAGTAAATGCCATTAAGTTATTTTATAAAAAAATTGAGCATAAAGCATTAGATTTAGACTTAATACACCGACCAAAAAATGAGCGAAAACTACCTAATGTTTTATCTAAAGAAGAAATAAAAAGCATTTTAGACGCTCACAGTAATATAAAACACAAGGCTATGCTCAGTTTAATTTATGCTTGTGGCTTACGCAGAAGTGAATTGTTAAACTTAAGACCCAATGATGTAGACTCTAAAAGGAAACTATTAATTATAAGGCAAAGCAAAGGCAAAAAAGACCGCATTGCACCCATAAGCGATAAACTGATTAATTTATTACGAGAATATTACAAAGTTTACCAACCCAGTACTTGGCTGTTTGAAGGTCAATTTAAAGGAAATAAATATTCCGAACAAAGTTTACAAAAAGTCTTAAAACAAGCATTAGAAAAAGCAAGTATAAAAAAACCAGCCACCTTACACTGGTTACGCCATAGCTTTGCTACTCACTTGCTTGAAAATGGTACCGATTTAAGGTATATACAAGAATTATTAGGACATAATAGCAGTAAAACAACAGAAATTTATACTTACGTAAGCACTAAAAACTTACAAAATATTAAAAGCCCTTTTGATGATTTATAAAAAAATGTATATTTACAAAAAATAAATATACACACCAAAAGGTGTATATATCTACCTAAAATTAGCTAGACATGTATACCAAAGGTGTACATATATATAAGTTATATGCCATTTTAGGACGACACGACAATGAAAGTAAATTTCGACATAACAGACAATCACGCATTAAGTATTGCAGGACGACACATCGACCTTCATAACAATTTTGATTTTGTAGGTTTTGACTACAAGGTGGCAGACAGAGAGATTAAACTGCATTGGAAAAAATCAAGTGGCGACTGGGTTGACAAAAACGAATTTTCAAGTTTGGTATTGACACATAGTGCTGTGACATTTTTGAAAGTAATTGACCAGGACGAAAAAAGCACTTATAACGATGATAGTTGTTTAGGAGAAATTACATTTTTCCCTTCGACAGAAAGAGAAATAAATGACCGCATCGTTCCGCAATCAAAACCAAATGACGGAGACGACATTCTTTACTTTTTTGAAAACGGACAACGAATTAGAATTCATTGCGAAAAAATAGAACTAAGTGTGAAGTTGCCAATTGACACATCGGACAACAATTTCACCCATAGTAATTTGACAGAAGAAGAGGCATTTTGGGTTATGCGTTACTTTCTTGACGGACATTATGAATTAGCAGGTGGTGAGTTCGACTTAACAGACATTTTAAGTGCAACACAACCATTTGAGTTTGACGAAAACGGACATTTCGATGGAGAAGTCAAAGGTAAGAGAAGAATAGCACCAGCAGACAGCGGAATGGTTTGGCATTGGAACGAAGCTGTAAAAAAATTCAGAGAACAAGGTAGACCGAAACCAACACCCTTGACGAAATGAGAAAAACGGCATATAACAGCACCTACCCAAAAGGCGGGGTTTCGTGTTCCAAAGACAGTTTTGTGGTTAATCAAACATTAGTTTTTCAAATCAAGTTTTGTGGTAAAAGTCCCGCCCTTCGGGTAGCTGCAAAACGTTATGCGGCAGCTTGAATAACGACACGGTAACAATTAAAATTCAGTGATATGAAAAATAAAATGACACATTTTGCCATTCACATTGACGACATTGAACGGGCAAAGAACTTTTATGACGGAGTTTTTGATTGGGGTTTCAACTCTTACGGACAATCTGACTTCCTGCAAATCAAAGCCGACAAAACAGAAAACGGAGAACTCATCGGAGCTTTACAATCAAGAAAATACTCGCCTATTCCCGAGAAACTAATCGGCTTGGAATGCACCATTGGAGTTGAGAATGTGGACGAAATTGTGGAACGTGTAAAAAACAATGGCGGACAAGTTTTAATGCCAAAAACAGCTATTCCGTATGTGGGTTGGATTGCAAAATTTATGGACACGGAAGGCAACCTGATTTGTGCAATGCAATACGACAACAACGCAAGATGACAAAGTCAAGACCCATACATCCCGACTTTCAATACTTGTTGGACTTTAAAGAGCAGGAAGTTATTGACCTGTTCAGCGATTTACGACAATATATCTTGGAACTGTATCCTGACAGCAACGAACTTCTGTATCATACACACGCTTTGACAGCGGTTTTTTCAATCTCCGACAAGCTATCGGACGCATTTTGTATGTTGCCCATTTACACCAATCACCTGAATTTGGGATTTAACAAAGGAACATTATTGAAAGACCCAAATAAACTGTTGACAGGAACGGGGAATTTAATTAGACATATAGACGTAAAGAAAACTAGTGACTATAGAAACCCTAAAGTAAAAGCGTTGATAAAAGAAGCCATTGACTTTGCAATAAAGGATATGGACAAACCGACAAAATCAATTGGGACGACAATATCTAAGATCAAGAAGAAATGAAAAGCCGACCGCATAACATCACCTATACACAAGCAGGAGTTTCGTGCTTCGTAGGACAGGAAAGTAATAAATTTAAAGTTCAGTTCTTCGTAGGAAGTTCAGTGGTGAAAATCCCTGCCTGCGTATAGCTGAGAACCGTTGTGCCTCATTAAAATAAAAAAAATAAATATGAAAAAATTAAACATAAGATTAATTGCAATTTTGACCGTATTAAATACAGGAGTTTTATTTGCTCAAAATGTAACTATCAACGTTAATGCAAATAATGTCTATCAAACTATGGATGGTTTTGGGACTTCCTTAAGAGTATTTAGTGACCCTCATGTGATTGGAGGAACAACTTCAGCTCCAATTTCTGCTGGTTTAGTAATTTCTACTGCTCAGGAAGATAGTATTTTGAACTTATTATATAATGACTTAGGATTAACTCGTGTAAGACCTGCGACTGGCGAAGATGGAGCAATTGAAAACCCTAATGATAATAATGACCCTAACAATACAGACACCAGCCAGTTTGATTTTGGATGGAAAAAGATGGATGCTCATATAGATTATGTTTCAAGGGTAATTTCAAAAGGTGTAACTACTTTTTTCCCTTCTACCATAAAAATAGAAAGTTGGATGACAGTTTCAAATCCAGAAGAATATGCAGAATGGGCTTTTATGATAATAAAAAGGTGGAAAGACCGTGGATATGAATTGCCGTATTATTCCATTTTGAATGAGCCAGGATATAGCCGAGGTGGAATTTGGCCAGGAACATACATGAGAGATTGCATAAAAATTTTAGGTCCAAAACTTGATTCTGTTGGTATCAATACAAAATTTGTAATACCAGATGACCTTAATGCAAACGAGGCTTTCACAAGATCACAAATAATTATGGCTGATAGTCTTGCACGTTCCTATGTTGGAGCACTTGCCTATCATTTATACGGAGGCAATAATGCAAATAAAACTGCTATGATGCAACTAGGTCAGCAATATAATATTCCAATTTGGATGACTGAGTATTCTCGACCAGATGCATTTACATGGGCTAATCAAATACATGATGTGATTGCTAATTATGGAGTTTCAGCAGTCGACCACATGTGGGGGTTTTTTGGCCAACAAGAAACGAATGGCACCCAATTGATTAGTTTGAATTTTACTGGTACAAACTATACTGGATACACAATAAACAAACAATACTATGTGACTGGTCAATATTCAAAATTTGTAAAACCCGGTTCGCAACGTATCGAAGCGATTTCTTCTAATAACGATGTTCGTGTTACTGCATATAAAGATGGAGCAAATGTGGCTATAGTAGTTCTTAACAATCACAGCAATCCTCAACCTGTAGATTTCTCACTTAATGGTTTAAGCAATATTACAACTCTAAAAACTGTACGTACAAGCCTTACTGAAAATTTGGATAGCTTAAGTGATGTTACTGTTTTCAACAATAGTTTTTCAACAATATTACCAGCAAATAGTATAACAACATTTTACAACGAACAATTGCTAACTGTAGTTGAAAATGTTATTGATAATCAAGATTTCACAATACTTTACCCGAATCCAGCTTCCGAATTAGTAATAATAAAACTTACGGTAGTTTTTGAAGGTGAAATAAAAATACAGATTACAGATGTAAATGGAAAATTAGTTTTAGCCAAAACTGCTACTTTAAATGATCCAATTTCAGAAATTCCAATTAGTCTCGATAATCTCAATAATGGAATTTACCTAATTAATATTCAAGCTGGGAAAAGTTACTTTTCTAAAAAACTACTAATCCAGAAATAAAATGATACCAAATAAAAGATAACGAGGCACAACAATGTATATAAAAAATAGTCGAAACAGTAGTAAAATCAAAGATTTTGGCTCGTGTCAAACCTTGTGCTTAACCGAAAGTTTAGTGCTTCGAAATCGCCTACTTTTCATATACTAAACGTTACCACACATTCACAGAAAAAAAGAAAACGGTTATGAAAAACCACCACACAAAGCAAGAGTTTGGCAAGCCCCATCACACAGGCTTACGCTTCGCTTGCCAAACACTTGCTTTTATGCCCTCGCTCGTCTTGACTTTTTGCTGACTGTTTTGTTTTCTGTAAACTCACACAAAAAAAATCGAAATATCAATTCCAATCTTTCTTCGAGTTATGCAGAAGTATTTTGCTTGGTAATTTTATAGGGTAAAAAGTATGATTGGTCGATAAAAATAACTATTTTTGCGTGTTCAATATCTTGTTCGCGACAAGATTTCTGTCTATGAAATAGTTGTTATGAAAAATTTAATCTCCTTATCTCTGTTGTTAGTAAATTATTTTGTTCTTTTTGCACAAAATGAAACTGATACGCTTACTAAGAAAAATTTATTTGTAATGAATTTTCAAATAGGACTAGAATCACAAAAATATGATAATTTGAATACAATTCTTTCTGATCATGGAATAGCCACATTAAGTGAGAATAGCTTGTCGTTGGGTGGTGGTTATTATCAACTGTTTGGTAAATCAAACATTGTAAATATATATGATTTTTCTATTTATCAACAGACCGCATCCAACCAAAATAATACTACTAAATTAAAAGGGACAAGTTTTGATGTGATGTTAGGATATGCTTTTGTAAATGAAACTAAAATACAGCTTGTTGCTTATGGTGGGCTAGGTTATACTTGGTTAAATACAAAAATATTAACAGAAACACCCAGCAACACTACAGTAAATGGTTTTTTATCAGGGACAGCCAATCAGCACGAAATAGCTGCTGATTATTTTTTAGCAAATTTTGGAGGACAAGCCACTTACTCACCCACCATTGATAAAAAAACAGGTGAAAAATTAATGATTGGGATTAAATCAGGTTATGCTATACCTATTACGGAAACTAAATGGACTACCGACAATACCAATTTAAAAGATGGTCCAAAAATAGATGCCGGAAAATTTTACTTACGCCTTATCATAGGGATAACACTGTAACCAAATGTTTAACTAAAAATAAAAATTATGGAAAATCAAACTAATTGCCAGCCAAGTTGCTGCTGTCCTTCAAGTCAACAAATTTTTACAATGTATGAAAATGCAGCAGAGTTGCATAATGAAAGCTTAATGTATATAGCTACACTTCCAAATTATCTTGATTTAGATTTTAAACAAGCTTTTGATACCTCAACAGAATTTTGTAAAAATGCGTTTCCAACCATTAATGTTGAAAGTATTATTTCTTTTGATGATGCTGAAGCGGCTTATAAAAAAATAGTAGAATCTAGTGTTGATAACAATTATGCCGAATTTGCTAACTTTTTATACGCTCAAGGATTCCTAACTGTTAATCAAGCACAATACTATAAATTAATTATTAATACTATCCTTGCCAAGCAAAATGAAAAACCCATATTGGTTGTTGCTGCAATGAAAGGGTTACAAAACTCGCTACTTTCAAGAAATGATATACCAGCAACAGAGTTGCCTATAATGTATGCAATGAGTACTGCTTCTGTTGCTGTAGTTCAGTTTTGGGCAACTACTTTTGACGATAAAAAAAGTGCTTGGCACGATGCTGTTTCTGGTGGAGCTACTTTTCGATGGTTTGGTAAAGCACTTCGTGATTTAGGTGGATTTATTGTGGGTGCATTGGTTGGAACTGCTATTGGAGGCCCAGCCGTTGGTGCTGCTGGTGGTACTTTGGTCGGAGGAGCAGCTTCTTCTTCCAAGTAAGTTATTGTTAAATGAAAAAGAGGCTTGTTATTTTTTAACAAAGCCTCTTTTTATATTTCACAAATCAATGCATCTTCTTTACAATTTAAAACCAATGTTCAAACGCTGCCAAAATTTACTATTCTTATTTTTACTATTACCTATATTTGGAATAGGCATAAACCCGACCTCTAATAAAATTGACAGCTTAAAAACAGAATTGAATAATATTAAAACAGACACAGGAACAGTTAATTTATTGATTGCCCTATCACAACAATATAGAAGTGAAGGAAATATTCATCTCTCTGAAAAAAATATCCAACAAGCAATCAACTTGTCTAAAAAGATAAATTACAAAAAAGGATTAGGGAATGCATATCTAGAAATCGGATGGGAAAAACAATATACTGGAGATTATGATGTGGCTCAAAATTATTATGTTCAAGCAATGGAAATACAAGAATCCATTGGTGATGATAAGGGCTTGGCATTTACATTAACAGCTATGGGAATCATCTCTATTCGGTTCGGAAATACAGATAAATCTATCGAATATTATAAACGAGCATTATCCATAAAAAAATCATTACAGGATTCGGTAGGAATAGGAGCTTTATTAAATAATATTGCCGTAGTCTATTATCAACTAGAAAACTTTGGTAAAGCTATTGAGTATATGGAAAAAGCTCAAGAAATATATAAAGCTATTGGTGATAATCAATCTCTTGGTGCTATCCTTTCTAATCTTGGTTCATTTTATTACGAAATAGGGAATAAACAAAAAGGAATAAAATATATGTATGATGGGCACAAAGCTACCTTAAAAACAAATGACCCTCTTTCTATCGCTATGTCATTTAATACTTTAAGTAGTATTTCTTTAGACCAGAAAGATTACAAAAAGGCGTTAAACTTTAATGACCAAGCGATGTATTATGCAACAAAAAAAGGTAGAATTAAAGATATGCTGATGGATACTTACGATATGTATGCCAACATTTATTCAGAAATGGGAAATTATAAAAAGGCTTATGAATATCAAGCCCAGTATATTCTGATAAAGGATAGCATATTTGATTCTGAAAAATCACAACAAATAACAGAATTAGCGGAAAAATATGAATCCGAAAAAAAGCAAAAAGAAATTGAATTATTAAATAAAGAAAAAGAAAAACAAGCAACCATAACCTATGAGCAAAACAAACGGAAAAACACCATTATTTTTTCTGTAATAGGAGGATTAGTGTTGGTAGTCATTTTTTCCATTTTTCTTTTTAAACGCTTTCGAGTAACGAATCAACAAAAAATAGTAATAGAAGAAAAACAAAAAGAAATAACTGATAGTATCACTTATGCCAAACGCATACAAGAAGCTATATTACCACCTGAACCAATTATCAAAAAATTATTACCCAACTCTTTCTTTTTGTATAAACCAAAAGACATTGTAAGTGGAGATTTTTATTGGTTAGAACAAAAAGAAAATAAAATATTATTTGCAGCCGTTGATTGTACTGGACACGGAGTTCCTGGAGCATTTGTGAGTATTGTAGGACATAATGGATTAACCAGAGCTATAAATGAGTTTGGTTTAACCGAACCAGCACAAATATTAAATAAACTCAATGAATTAGTAGAAGAAACACTCCGCCAAAAAGACAATCAAGTAAGAGACGGAATGGATATTTCATTATGCTGTATTGATTTTTCAAATAACCAACTGCAATATGCAGGAGCAAATAACCCTTTATATTTAGTTAGAAATAATGAAATAATAATAACCAAAGCTGATAAACAACCTATTGGAGGAACAGGCGAAAACAAAACCTTTACCAATCATAGTTTTGAAATAAACAAAGGTGATTCAATTTACATTTTTTCCGATGGATTTGCTGACCAGTTTGGTGGACTAAAAGGAAAGAAATACGGCTATGCACAATTCAGAAATTTTTTGTTATCCATTCAAAACTATTCAATGTCAGAGCAATTAAATTTGATGAACGAAGAATTTAATAATTGGAAAGGAGAATTAGAGCAATTGGATGATGTTTGTCTTATTGGGCTTAAAATATAAAAGTCCCAACTAAATTCCATACACATTGGTCATTCGCACAAATCCCACTCACAAACCAAAAATGCCAATAAGTATGTAATTGCCATCGCTCCACAGACAATTAAAAAAGAATAAACGTGTGGTAACATTCAATATATTGCATTTTTTTGTTGCTAACTGTTCTGCTTTTTGCGGCTTAGGTGGTTTGCTCCATTCATTTTGTAGGTGCGTACTTGTTGGTGGCAAATTTCAACTTTGCTTGTAGGGATTTTTAAGTTTTATTTTTACTTATTTCCTTCTCTGCTAAATGGGGTTTTTACAAAATTTCATTACTTTGGTAGTCTTAAACAACTAAAAACGCAACATATTGTGGCGTTGTGCCTCATTAAAATAAAAAAAATAAATATGAAAAAATTAAACATAAGATTAATTGCAATTTTGACCGTATTAAATACAGGAGTTTTATTTGCTCAAAATGTAACTATCAACGTTAATGCAAATAATGTCTATCAAACTATGGATGGTTTTGGGACTTCCTTAAGAGTATTTAGTGACCCTCATGTGATTGGAGGAACAACTTCAGCTCCAATTTCTGCTGGTTTAGTAATTTCTACTGCTCAGGAAGATAGTATTTTGAACTTATTATATAATGACTTAGGATTAACTCGTGTAAGACCTGCGACTGGCGAAGATGGAGCAATTGAAAACCCTAATGATAATAATGACCCTAACAATACAGACACCAGCCAGTTTGATTTTGGATGGAAAAAGATGGATGCTCATATAGATTATGTTTCAAGGGTAATTTCAAAAGGTGTAACTACTTTTTTCCCTTCTACCATAAAAATAGAAAGTTGGATGACAGTTTCAAATCCAGAAGAATATGCAGAATGGGCTTTTATGATAATAAAAAGGTGGAAAGACCGTGGATATGAATTGCCGTATTATTCCATTTTGAATGAGCCAGGATATAGCCGAGGTGGAATTTGGCCAGGAACATACATGAGAGATTGCATAAAAATTTTAGGTCCAAAACTTGATTCTGTTGGTATCAATACAAAATTTGTAATACCAGATGACCTTAATGCAAACGAGGCTTTCACAAGATCACAAATAATTATGGCTGATAGTCTTGCACGTTCCTATGTTGGAGCACTTGCCTATCATTTATACGGAGGCAATAATGCAAATAAAACTGCTATGATGCAACTAGGTCAGCAATATAATATTCCAATTTGGATGACTGAGTATTCTCGACCAGATGCATTTACATGGGCTAATCAAATACATGATGTGATTGCTAATTATGGAGTTTCAGCAGTCGACCACATGTGGGGGTTTTTTGGCCAACAAGAAACGAATGGCACCCAATTGATTAGTTTGAATTTTACTGGTACAAACTATACTGGATACACAATAAACAAACAATACTATGTGACTGGTCAATATTCAAAATTTGTAAAACCCGGTTCGCAACGTATCGAAGCGATTTCTTCTAATAACGATGTTCGTGTTACTGCATATAAAGATGGAGCAAATGTGGCTATAGTAGTTCTTAACAATCACAGCAATCCTCAACCTGTAGATTTCTCACTTAATGGTTTAAGCAATATTACAACTCTAAAAACTGTACGTACAAGCCTTACTGAAAATTTGGATAGCTTAAGTGATGTTACTGTTTTCAACAATAGTTTTTCAACAATATTACCAGCAAATAGTATAACAACATTTTACAACGAACAATTGCTAACTGTAGTTGAAAATGTTATTGATAATCAAGATTTCACAATACTTTACCCGAATCCAGCTTCCGAATTAGTAATAATAAAACTTACGGTAGTTTTTGAAGGTGAAATAAAAATACAGATTACAGATGTAAATGGAAAATTAGTTTTAGCCAAAACTGCTACTTTAAATGATCCAATTTCAGAAATTCCAATTAGTCTCGATAATCTCAATAATGGAATTTACCTAATTAATATTCAAGCTGGGAAAAGTTACTTTTCTAAAAAACTACTAATCCAGAAATAAAATGATACCAAATAAAAGATAACGAGGCACAACAATGTATATAAAAAATAGTCGAAACAGTAGTAAAATCAAAGATTTTGGCTCGTGTCAAACCTTGTGCTTAACCGAAAGTTTAGTGCTTCGAAATCGCCTACTTTTCATATACTAAACGTTGGCGGTAATTAAAAACAAGAACAATGAAACATACATTAACAGTGATACTTTTGACAGTCTTAATGTCTTCCTGTGCAAATTCTCAAGACCAAAAACCCAGACTTGTTGGAGCACCCTGTGAGGGATGTGAAGCCGTCTTGGAATATGATGACAGTGAACTGACAAACACTGATACATTGCCAGACTTTGATAAGGAAGGTGTTAAAATAAAGGTGGAGGGGACTATTTATCAAACAGATGGAAAAACACCTGCAAACAATATTATTCTGTATGTATATCACACAGACCAAAATGGAATTTATGCACCGAACAAGAACTCTAAAGGATGGGGTAAAAAACACGGATACAATCGTACTTGGCTTAAAACTGATAAAGATGGATATTATTCATTTTATACTTTAAAACCTGCCCCATATCCCAACAGGTCAGAGCCCGCCCACATACATTATGAAATTTTAGAACCGAGCGGAAAATATTATTATCTCGCAAGTTGTCATTTTACGGGAGATAGCCTGTTGACGGAGAATGAAATTAGCCCTGATGCTCCAAGAGGAGGCCATTCAGGCTTATTGACCTTTAAAAAAGTAGGAGACTTATTTGTTGCAACAAGGGATATTGTTTTAGGTAAAAACATTCCAGGCTATGAATAAGCTATTATTGATTTTGATTGTACCAATGTTAATTAGTTCCTGTGTAGGGAAACACAGTTCAGATGCACAGGAAGCCAACATTGGCAAAGCTCAAAAAGAGCAAAATTCTCTAACGAAAGACACTTTACAGGTAGATATATCCAATTCGAGCATTCATTGGAAAGGAACAAAAATGCAGGGAGCAGGAAAACACGAAGGACAAATCCAACTGCGAGACGGATATTTTTTAACAGACCAAAATAAATTGGTTGGTGGTAGATTTACAATGAATATGAACACTATTCAGGTTACTGACATTCCTGAACACGAACCCGTTCCAAGGAAACGATTTAACGACCATATGAAAAGTAAAGACTTTTTCTATACAGCGAAATATCCAACTTCAGAATTCACAATCACGGAAATTAATGATTTGACGAATGACAGCATTTTGGTTTCAGGAAATTTGACTATCAAAGAAATTACCAAGAGCATTAAATTTAAAGCGAAGAATAAAGAGAAGGAATTTTCCACAAAATTTACATTTGACCGATTTGAGTGGAACATTGCTTATGAAGGAAGTTGGGCTGATAAAACGTTGGTTGATAGTGATATTGAGCTAATAATAAATCTAAAAATAGAATAAAAACTACCGCCAACAATGTATATAAAAAATAGGCGAAACAGTAGTAAAATAAAGGGTTGTGTTTCGTTTCAAGCTTTATGTCTAACCGAAAGTTGGGTGCTTCGAAATCGCCTACTTTTCATATACTAAACGTTGGGGCACATGCAAAAAAAGAGAACGGATATATTACTAATTTACAATTAAAATAGATGAAACAACTCACATTAATTATGATACTAGTGTTTTGCACTAGTTCTTATGCTTTTTCACAAAGCAATACTTCAATTGCAACAATTGATAGTATTCGAGTTGAAATGCAACAATTTGCAAAGGAAAATGAGCTTCACAAATTAGCAAAGTTTTACAGTGATGACGCATTTGTTAATGGTTTTGATGGTTCTTATTCCGGTATTGATGAAATCAGGAATTATTGGAAAAGCATCAGAGGAAAGGGTATAAATTGGGAATGGTCAAACTTGAAATACTCAGGCAGTGAAAGCTTCATAACACAAACAGGGACTTCATTATTGACTCTTCAGTATGGTGAAAAGGTAGTAACATTCTCTTCCCAGTTTTCAGTAGTTTGGGAAAAACAAATTGATGAAAGTTATAAAATCATATCTGACTTTTATCGCACAAATGAGAAAAAGAATGTTTTGTATGAGATAAAGAAGGATTCGGTTTGGATAGTTAATAAGACAGATTCAATTTTTGGTATTCTCTATAGTCCTCTAAATCTGAAAACTAAAAAATCTCCAGCAGTGTTATGCCTTCAAGGAGGCGGAAATGTTGGGTTGTCAAATTATTTATTTGAGGCACAATATTTTGCGGAAAATGGAATTACTGCGTTAGTATGTGACAAGGCAGGTGCAGGTCAATCTAAAGGTAAAAGCTCTTGGGTCACTCAAACATTTCAAGAAAAGACAAAGGAATACTATCAACTTATAAAATGGCTAAAGGAACAGTCTTCCGTTGATGCTGAAAAAGTGGGGGTACATGGACTAAGTGAAGGTGGTCGTTTAGCCTTAAATTTAGCAATAAATTATCCTGATGAAATTGCGTTTGTAAATGCTGTTTCTGCTCCCATAGAATCATTCAAAGAAAATCAATTGTTTGCCATTTATAACCTCCTATATGATAGAAATTTTGATTTTTCAGTAATTAATCAAGCCATTTATATTTGGAATGAATATTTTGAAGGAGTTGCAAATAGAGATATACAAAAAACTACAATTGAAAAAGCGAATGGTTTGAGGGCAAAAGAACCTAACTTGTACCTTCCTCCAAATTCAACAGAACTACCAGAGAGGCCACAACCTGATGATATCAACTTTTCGTTAAATCAAATTAATCAAATTGAATGTCCAGTTCTTTTCCAGTTTGGTCAAGAAGATAAACGAGTTAACACCTTAAAATCTATCTCCTTGATTGAAGACAAGCACAATTTTCAAATAGAACTTTATTCACAAACCGACCATTCCATGAATCATTCTAATGGAGTTATAAACGAAAACTTCCTTTTGGATAAATACCAATGGCTGAAATCAAATAAGTTGAGTAAATAGTGAACTCTCTTATGTGTTTTAGTATGATAAAAACATTTTAAAATGTCTTATATGCAATTGAAAATAACAATCTTGACACTTCACAAAAAGACTACTTATAGAATTGTTAAATATCTTTCTGTTAATAGGAAACTGATAAGTAGATTATTATATGCAATCTTGGTAATAGTTGCTGTCTCATGTAGCGAAGTAAAGCAGGATTATGATTTCACAATTTACAACATTTCAATTATTGACCCAGTTAAAAAAGAAACTGTACCAAATAAGACAATTTATATTAAAGATGGGAAAATAGCTAAGATTGAAGATTCCAATGATAATCATAAAAGTAATGGTAATTCATCAATTGACGGAACAAATAAATTTGCTATTGCAGGATTATGGAATATGCATACGCATATATGTTGGAAAGGTGATTTGAACGAAACTATTTTTCCAGTATTGTTATCTTATGGCATAACAGGAGTTCGTGACATGGGAGGTGACCTTGATATTCTAAATCGATTTAAAAAACAACTTTTGGATGACCCTTCTTCAGGTCCAAATCTATATGGTCCAGGACCATTAATAGATGGCGAAAACCCTATTCATCCTGATTTTAGTGTAGCTTTGACAGACCAAAACTACAAACTAATATTGGATAGTTTGTATGATAGAAATATCGATTTTATAAAAGTCTATTCATTATTGTCCAAAGACCTTGTAAGACAAATTTCCCAATATTCAAAAGATAAAAATATCTCTTTCGCAGGTCATATATCAGAATATATAACACCCACTGAAGCTGCCGAATTGCAACAAAAAAGCTTTGAGCATTTAAATCGGATTGAAGATATAAGAAATGATTCACTTGCACTTAAAACTTTTATAGCTACGGTGAAAGCAAATAACAGTTGGCTTTGCCCAACACTTCTTATTTATAAAAGAAAAATAGAAATAGCACAAGGCAAGGATCTTTATCATCCATTGTATGATCTCATAGATGAGTATTTGAAAAACGAATGGTCTCAAATCAAGAAAAAGCGAGAAGGAGCAACCTCAAACCCTGATAAATTAGAAAAATTAGAATCGATATATAAAGAACAAAAGGAACTTGTAAAGCTATTTTACAAAAATAACATGCAATTACTTTTGGGAAGCGATTTTGGCGGGATGGCATTTGTGTATCCAGGATACAGTTTGCATGAGGAAATGGCATTAATGCAAGAATTAGGTTTTGACACTTATGACATATTAAAAATGGCAACATATAATCCAGCTGTTTTCTTTGAACTTACAGATACTCACGGTCAAATTGAAAAAGGAAAAGTTGCCGATTTGGTTATATTAAATACTGATCCAGTTTCTGATATTAGTAATACTTTAGACATAAATACTGTCATTAAATCAGGTAAAATTGTAAAAAGACAAAAATAAAATGTGTGCTAACAGCACCTAAGAAACGTTACCCCAATCACCTTTTCACAAACTCCAAAAAAGTATTGAATTGAAGCTTTTTATCAAAATTATTGACAGCAAATTGGTAGGCTTTGTTGCCCATTTCATAGCGTAAGGTTTTATCGTTAATGAGTTTTTCTATTTGGCGAGCAAAAACTTTCACATCAAAAGCCGGCACTAAAAAACCGGTTGTGTTGTTATGAATAAGCTCCGGATTACTGCTGATATCAAAAGCAATACAAGGTAATTGATGTGCCATGGCTTCAGCAAGTACAAAGCCAAAACCTTCCCATTTGGCTGTAGAAACAAAAATGTCTATGTTATTCATAAATACATTCATGTCTTTTACAAAACCTAATAATTTTACTTGGTTTTCTAATTGATTGGCTTCAATTAACGCTTTTAACTCATTATGCCTTGGTCCGTCTCCGGCAATATGGATTTCAAAAGGAATATTTTTAGCTTTTAAAATACTAGCAATATCCACCAAGTAATGTTGTGCTTTTTGGGTTACTAACCTACCTGCATTGCCAATAATTATTGTTGGAGAGGAGTTGGTTTTTTCTGTTTTGGTAAAAGCCGAAAAATCAATGGCATTATAAATTATAGCCGATTTTTTGGTAGTGATAATGTCCTCAAAATTTTTAACCATCAAGGCTTTTGTGGCAGCAGAATTAAAAATAAAATGCGTGATTACTTTTTTAAATAACCAAGTGGTAAGGGTTTTCTTTTTTACTTCAACAGCAATACCTCTGCGATAAACAACTGTTGGCACTTTAGCCATATAAGCCGCTAATCCGCCTGTTTTTAAATCAACAGGACTATTAAAAACTACTGTAGTAATTTTATTATCTTTAAAAAATTGAGTGAGTTTTTTTATTTTAGCTACCGATAAAAACCCCAACTTGTTATTGTGAATGGGAAATTGCATCACCTTTGTTGAGGCTAGCTTTTCATTTAACACACTGTGTGGCGAGGACACAAAAAATGTTGGAATACCTTGTTCGCTTGCCATAACAGCAGCTTCATAATGCCATTTTTCTCCTCCACCCCAAAAGGTGGTTGTATTAAAAAAACAGATATTTTCTAGTTGCGAATTCAAGTTATTTTTTATTTTGATGTAAGTGCTTAAGTTTACTGTATTTCAAATATTTAGCGTAAGCAGAGTTTTTACAAATAATGTAGCCATACTTGCCATCTAATATTCCTAATTTTAAAATGTAATCTCTAAAAAATTTGAATACCGTTTTATAAAATATTTTAAAATCACTACTCTTTATGCCTTTTTCGAAAGCTGCTTTTGAGCTGATATCTGTAAAGTAGGCTATTTGTTTTAAATGCTCATCAATACTATTAAAAGAGTAGTGTAAAATATCTGCATTTATATGCTGCGTAGTTGTTTGATGTTGCATTATTACTTTATCGTGCGGATTAACACCTCCCCATTTTCCTTTATTTTTATTCCAAAGGCGTGTTTTTTTATCGGGATACCAACCGCAATGTTTTATCCATTTGTCACAAAAATTGGTTAACCTATTAAAGCTGTAAGCATCTTTTGTGCAGTTGGCTTTAATTTGCTTCACCTCGGCTAAAAGCTTTTCAGAAAGAGCTTCATCAGCATCCAAGGAAAGTACATAATCGAAGTTGGCTTGAGCAAGAGCGTAATTTTTTTGCTCAATATGTCCTTCAAAAGGATGTTGAACAAACTTCACCTTGTATTCCGAACAAATTTTTTCGGTGTTGTCGGTAGAAAAAGAATCTACTACAATAATTTCATCAGCAATGGGTAAAACAGATTGGATACAACGAGCTATGTTTCTTTCTTCATTGTAAGTAATAATCACAACCGAAACAGGTGTTGACATGAGCTGCTGATAATGAATTTATAAAAACAGACTGCTTTAATTTTTAATTAAAAAGTCGTCTTTTTTAACGGTAATTTCATCAAAAGTAGCAAATTGGATGTAAACAAACAATTCTTTGTTAATGTTGGCATACATTCTATCTACATCAAATTCAAAAGGTTCTCCACTAACAGGGTCTAATGTTTGTCTGAAATTAGGCATGTGGTAAGCTACTACTTCATTAATTTCTCCATCAACATCAGTAACCGCAATTCTTATAAAAGGTTGGGAATTAAGCACAGAATCAATTAGTTCTGGTTTAGATTCAGTATCAACCATTTCGTAGTAAATTTTTTCGTATCGTTCTAAATATTCCAAAATTCTATTAGCAGGAGCTTTTACTTCTTGGTCGTTTTTATCTGTCATTATAAAAGAAGTATCTTTTTTGATGATGTTAAAAGATTGCTCAGGTGTTTCATAATAAGTAACTTCTAATTTTTGAATATCTTGAGGTTGGTATTTAAAAATAGCAGCATCTCTCCATTGTTGGTTATCGGTAAAAAAACGAGAATTTAAAAACCCTTTAAACCCTGGAATGTGCATAATAAAAGGAACAGTAGATTTTACGCCTTCTGTCTCTAACAACATATACGTTCCTGTTTGATCCATAGTAGAACCGCCTATATAATAAACTTTAGACGGTTGTCCCCCGCTTTGGTAAATTTCTACTTTAGTACCTTTTGTAGCAATACTCTTAATAATGTTATCTTGAGCAGATTTAGGAACCGGAGCTTTTACAGCTATTCTGCTAAACGTTTTCATTAATAACCTAATATTATCCGGTCTGGCATCGTACTTATTGTTTACCAACCACGAATTTTCTCCTTTCACTAAGGTAACATGCTTCCCTTGATTATCCACAATAAAAATTTTGGTAATGGAGCTGGTATCTTCAACTGCAAAATCCATTTTGGCTCCTTCAACATTATAAGTGGTACCTCCTTGATTAAAATACAAGTAAGCAGCAACAGCTACAGCAAGTAATAAAACCAGAATAATTATTTTGTTGTTATTTTTCATATCTAGTAATTTTTATTTAGTGTATTTCCATAACGTTGAGAGGCTGAGTTATTATGTTCGAGTTCGAGGCTTTCGCAGTTTTGAAAATCAGGAGTTTACTTTTGTAAATGACTGGTTTTTAAAACAAGTATAACGATGAAATCGGACATAATAAACAGTCTCTATTTCGTGTATTTTCTCTTTCTATAAAAAAAGTGAGCAATACCAAACAGTAACATTATTCCTACAGGTAAAACAGTATTAAAAATTTGCCAAGTAACTTTTTCTTCTTTAATAACAGTATGATCTAAAAGTCTTATTTTAAATTTCTTTGTTCTTACACTCATCAACCCATTATCGTTACACATATAATTCATTACATTAAGCATAAAATCTGCATTGCCATATTGTTGTTTGGTATATCTATCTAACCCCAAAGGCATGTATTCATTGGTACTTGGATTTACTGCATTTCTAGCAATATCGCCATCGGCAATAATTATCATTTTGTTGGGCTTACTTTTTTCTCTAAAAGCAATTTCGTTGGCTTCAAAAATTTGTGGCGGCACTCTGTTTTTAAATACCGATTCAAAACTACCTTCGAGCAATGCTGCTGCAACTTGATGTCCTTTATTAAATTGACTTTGGTCGGGTTCAAACCTTAAAAACGACAAACTTACCCTTGTTGGAGCACTAGATATTTTAGTATATTGAGATGACTTTAAAAGTCCGATTTTAGTAATTCCTGCTTTATTAATCGTATCAATGGTACTGGTAAATTCTCCCTTAACAGCATTAAGGTTATTTACTATTGGATGACTGTTGGCAGGAGTTAATAGTGGGAAGAAATACCAAGGAAAAAGTTCTGTTTTAGGCTGATTTCCCACCATACCCGTAACAATTGGTATGGGTGCCGATTGTAAATCTTGAATAAGGTTAGCATTCACCCTAACACCGTACGTAAATAATTGGTCGTCTAAATTTAAATCTTGAGGAATAGCCATGGTTACATCCGAAGTTCTAAGGCTATCCATACTAGCAAAAACAGGATCTATCATCCAAACTACTTTTCCGCCATACATAATGTATTGGTCGATAATAAATTTATCTTTTTCAGAGAATTTCTGTGTTGGTTTGGCAATAATAATAGCGTCATACTTTGGATGAACAACAAACTCCTGAGTAGAATCTTTCATGGTTCTTTCGGTAAGACTATAAAGCTCTCCGTTTATCTTAATTCTATCTATGCTATAAAATTCTGCTAAGGAAGTGGATAAAGAAGCTACTTCATATTTATTCAACTCGCCATGTCCATCAATAAAAGCAATTTTAGGTTTTAACTCTGTGGTAAGATTATAAATAGCATTAGCAATTTCATATTCCAAGCCTTCAATGGAACTGTTTATCATGTTAACCGGATTGCTGCCTAATTTACTTTTTAGCAACTGCACAGGAATTTCTTTTCCTTTATAGAAGAAGATAGCTCCCGGCCAAATCAGTTTATTAGAAAATCCATCGGTAGTCTTTTCATTTAAGTCTGTAGGTTGTAGTCCTTGTTTAAAAAGCTGCTGATAAATTTCTTTGGTAATTTTTTCGTCACCACTTTCGGCAGGATTAATAAATTCATAATCTAAATTATCGTTAGAATATGCTCTGAACTCATCCAACATCTCACGTGTTTCATCACGCATTTTTTTGTACGCAGCAGGGAAATCTCCTTCTAAGTAAACTTTTACATAAACAATATCATCTAAGTTTTTTACTAATTCTTTAGAAGCATTAGAAAGTGAATATCTTTTTTCTGAGGTAAGGTCGAAACGCTCAAAAAGCAATGACGCTGAGAAGTTGATTAAGACAATCACCAAAATCCCTATTGCTAAAGAAGATAAATCTCTATTTCTATTTGCGTTGTTTTTTACCATTTTCTGCTTGCCAATACGGTTTTCGTTAATAATAAAAACAAAAAGATAACACTTAAAAAGTAAATTACATCTCTGGAATCAATTACTCCTCTACTCATTGAGCGGTAGTGTTCATTAATTCCCAATTTTATAATAAATGCATCAATAGACCCGAAAAGCTCTAACGCACTAATAGCATCAAAACCTGCGTAGCAAAAGAAGCATAAAAACACCGCTATTAAAAAAGATATGATTTGATTATTGGTAATGGCACTGGCAAATAAGCCTATGGCAACAAATACGCTTCCTAAAAACAACAAGCCGAAATAAGAACCCCAGGTTCCTCCTGTATCAATATTTCCGGGAGGACTACCCAACTGGTAAACCGAATAAAAATAAACTAAAGTGGGCAAAAGCGAGAAAAACACCAATGAAAAGCCGGCTATGTATTTGGCTAACACTATCTGAAAATCGGTAATAGGCTTAGTTAAAAGTAATTCTATGGTTCCTGTTCTGCTTTCTTCAGAAAACAAGCGCATGGTAATGGCAGGAATTAAAAACATAAACACCCAAGGACCAATATAAAAAAGTGAGCCAATGCTAGAAAAGGCGTTATCCAACACGTTGTAGTCGCCAGGAAAAACCCACATAAAAAGACCAATAGTAGTAAGAAATACAACAATAACAATGTATCCGACCAATGAGCCTAAAAAACTTCTAATTTCTTTGTTGATGAGCGTTAGCATCTATTTTATTTCAGGTTTTTGTTGAAAAAAATCAAAAGTACAATTTTTTATGCGACTTAAAATTTAAAATTTGTTAATGAAAAGCCACTTTTCGGAAAGTTTTTAAAATAATGCTTTGTAATCGATTAAAAAATCGTAAATTTGCACTCCATTTTGGGAGAGCGAGACAACTTTATTTAAAGATATATCGCGGGGTAGAGCAGTTGGTAGCTCATCGGGCTCATAACCCGAAGGTCGTCCGTTCGAGTCGGGCCCCCGCTACTAGAAACCTCAGAGAAATCTGAGGTTTTTTTGTTTAACAATAGTCTATATTTATTTATTGTAATTTCTATTTTAACCCCACCAAAACAATCACCATTTACCAAGCCTTTTAATACTTTTAAAATAATAGCAACTTTTTATTTCGTTATTTTGCATTTTATTTCAATTTTATTAAATGCATAAATCAGGTTTTGTAAATATTATAGGCAACCCCAATGTTGGAAAATCAACATTAATGAACACCTTGGTAGGCGAAAAACTGTCTATTATTACTTCTAAAGCACAAACTACCCGACACAGAATTTTAGGGATAGTAAATGATGAGGAACATCAAATTATTTTTTCTGATACGCCCGGTTTTGTTGACCCTAAATACAAAATGCACGAAGGAATGATGACTTTTGTTCGTTCTGCTTTGTCTGATGCTGATGTACTTTTATTTATGGTGGAAGTGCAAGAAAAAGAACTGAAATACCAAGAAATACTAGAAAAACTAAAGAAAACCGATGTGCCTGTATTGGTATTAATCAATAAAATTGACTTGGTTGACCAAGCTTTTTTAGAAGAAAAAGTAACTTATTGGCAAGAAATATTGCCTAACGCAAAAATTTATCCACTTTCGGCTTTGCATCAATTTAATGTAGATCAGATTATGCTCGAAATTAAAAGTTTGTTGCCCGAAGCTCCACCTTTTTACGATAAAGACCAACTAACCGATAAGCCTGAAAAATTCTTTGTTGCAGAAATTATTAGAGAAAAAATTTTAATGCACTACCAAAAAGAAATTCCTTACTCGTGCGAAGTGGTTATTGAAGAATTTAAAGAAGAGCCTAACATCATCAGAATTAGAGCGATAATAATGGTTATTAGAGAAAGTCAGAAAGGAATAATTATCGGACATAAAGGGAAAGATTTAAAGCGTGTGGGCACTTTAGCTCGTAAGGAAATGGAGCAGTTTTTCGAGAAAAAAGTCTTTTTAGAAATGTATGTTAAAGTAAACAAAGACTGGAGAAACAACGAAAGACAGTTGAGAAACTTCGGTTATTTGAATTAAATATAAAGCAGAAAATAAACAAATAAAATGGGTAATATAGTTGCAATAGTAGGTCGTCCGAATGTAGGAAAATCAACCTTATTTAACAGACTAACCACTTCAAGAAGTGCTATTGTTGATGAAGCAAGTGGTGTAACGCGAGATCGCCACTACGGAAAGGTAGATTGGAACGGGAAAGAGTTTTCTTTAATAGATACTGGAGGGTACATTAAAGGTTCTGACGATATTTTTGAAGATGAAATTAGAAAGCAAGTACTTATTGCTATTGAAGAATGTGATTTAATCATTTTTGTGGTAGATGTAGAAGTAGGAATTACCGATTTAGACACGGAAGTTGCCAGTTTATTAAGAAAATCTAATAAAAAAGTGATTTTGGTTTCCAACAAAGTGGACAACAATGAACGAATTCTAGATTCTAATGCTTTTTACGGATTAGCCATTGGCGATGAAATATTTAGTGTTTCTGCCATTAGCGGTAGCGGAACAGGAGATTTGTTAGATGAGGTTGTAAAACATATTGACGACAATCCTATTGAAGAGGAAGAAAGCGATGTGCCAAAAATTGCTATTGTTGGAAGACCTAATGTAGGTAAGTCATCTTTGTTAAATACCCTTATCGGAAAAGAAAAAAACATCGTTACCAATATAGCAGGAACCACCAGAGATTCATTAACCACCAGGTTTAATTCATTTGGTTTTGAATTTGACTTGGTTGATACTGCCGGAATTAGAAAAAAAGGTAAAGTAAATGAAGACATAGAGTTTTACTCGGTAATGCGTTCTATTAGAGCAATAGAAAATGCTGATGTATGCTTGCTTATGATAGAAGCTTCTGAAGGTGTTATGGCTCAGGATATGAACATTTACAACCTTATTATTAAAAATAAAAAAGGCGTTGTCCTGTTGGTAAACAAATGGGATTTAATAGAAAAAGAAACCAACACCTCAAAAGAGTTTGAAGCTGAAATAAAACACAAATTAGCGCCATTTACTGATGTGCCTATCTTATTTATTTCTGCCATTAACAAACAACGTGTTATTAAGGCTTTAGAAGAAGCTACTAAAGTGTATAAAAATAGAGTTAGAAAAATAAGTACTTCCAAACTTAATGAGGTAATGCTGGACATTATCAACCAAAGTCCTCCTCCATCTATTAAAGGAAAATGGATAAAAATAAAGTTTGTAACGCAATTGCCTACCTATTCGCCAGCCTTTGCATTTTTCTGTAATTTACCTCAGTATGTAAAAGATTCTTACAAAAGATTTTTAGAAAATAAATTGCGAGAAAACTTTGATTTTAAAGGAGTTCCTATTCAGATTTTTATGAGGAAGAAGTAATAACGCTATTCTCACAACGTAGTATGTATCCCAATTTGAAGTTGATTTTTACCAACAACATTGGTAAGTTGCCTCATCATTCCTGCTTGAAATTTTAACTTTTCAGTAAGTTGATAGCCTAGTGCCATATAAAATCGATTTCTATCAAATAATTCAACCTTTCTATCATTCCCTATAGAACGTTCTCCATTGATAAACAATTCGTTGTACATAGAAAAATAAAAAGTAGTTGGTATCAACTTTTCTTGATTCAAAGGAATATTTACAGCAAAAAAATGCCTCCAACGTGTTCTAAAATCCTGATTTTGTACAAAGCGCTGCTCATAACGAAAACGTTGCGTTACATAAACTCTTGAAAACAATTTGTTGGAAAATACGAGTTGCTGATAAACTCTACTTTCATAAGATTTGGAATTATCATCCACACCAAAAGTACCGGAGGTGATGTGGGCATATCCTAAGGTCAATTTGGTCTTAGTTTCCGAAAATTTATAGGACAATCCTCCTCGCAACATTAATTGCTCTAAATCTCTACCTGCATCAAAATTTCTGTGCTGAATATCACTTTCAAAACCAAAGTTACTTGTTTCGGAGAATTTACCATCTAAAAACAGCATGTACCAAGCACCCAACTGGTTTTTATCTGTTTGAGCTTTAACAGAAAATGAAAACAATAGGGTTAAAAACAATAGTGAAAACCTGTTCATTTTAATAGTATTTTAGTCTATTTTCAAAATTATTAAAATGAAATGTTTTGCCCTAACCTGCCACCTAAGATTAACAATTATTAACCTTTAATAAACCTGAAAATAAACAACATGGTTCTTGTTTAATAATGCCAGCAAAAACCACATAGAAACATAGACTATAATAATAAAGATAATTATAGCCTCACAAAGTGTTCCCGTCCGCCAAAGGCGGACAAGCTATATGAAACTCCAGTTTAACTGATTTTTGATGTGGATGTGAAAAACTATGTGTCTATGTGGTTAAACATTTTTATCCTATACTGAAATTAATTTCATTTAGGATAACTCAACCTTTAACAACTATTTTCTAGTCAGCTTTTTTCTGATAATATTTTCCACTTCTGAAATAGCTACACGTTCTTGCTGCATGGTGTCTCTATCTCTAATGGTTACTTTGTTATCTTCAAGAGATTCGTGGTCAACAGTGATACAAAATGGTGTTCCAATAGCATCTTGTCTTCTATAACGTTTTCCAACAGAGTCTTTTTCATCATACTGACAATTATAATCGTACTTTAATAAATCCATTATTTCACGCGCTTTTTCCGGTAGCCCATCTTTCTTTACCAAGGGCAAAACAGCTGCTTTATAGGGAGCCAAAAATGCAGGAAGTTTTAATACAGTTCTTTCGGAACCATCTTCTAATTGTTCTTCTTTATAAGAAGAAGAAAGTATTGCTAAAAAAGTTCTATCTAAACCAATAGAGGTCTCTACCACATAAGGCACATAGTTTTGATTAATTTCCGGATCAAAATATTGCAATTTTTTACCTGAGTGTTTTTCGTGTTGCTTCAAATCGAAATCTGTACGAGAATGAATTCCTTCTAACTCTTTAAACCCCATCGGGAAATTAAATTCAATATCGCAAGCAGCATTAGCGTAATGAGCTAATTTAACATGATCGTGAAAACGATAATTTTTTTCATCAATTCCCAACGAAAGATGCCAATTAATACGCTCGTTTTTCCAGTATTCATACCACCTCATTTCTTCACCAGGACGAACAAAAAATTGCATTTCCATTTGTTCGAACTCACGCATACGGAAGATAAACTGACGAGCAACTATTTCATTTCTAAATGCTTTACCAATTTGAGCAATTCCAAAAGGAATTTTTAAACGACTCGTTTTCTGCACATTTAAAAAGTTTACAAAAATACCTTGAGCGGTTTCCGGACGTAAATAGATTTTATTAGCCGCTTCGGCAACAGAACCTATTTCCGTTGAAAACATGAGGTTAAACTGTTTTACATCTGTCCAATTTTTAGAACCACTTAAAGGACAAGCTATTTCTAAGTCTTCAATTAATGTTTTAATGTCAGCTAAATTATCATTTTCCATAGCAGTTTTAAACCTGCCTGTAACTTCATCTATTTTAGCCTGATTTCTTACTATATTTGGATTAGTAGCTCTAAATTGAGTTTCATCAAAATTATCAGCAAAACGTTTTTTGCCTTTTTCTACTTCTTTTTCGTTTTTTAAACGAATTTTTTCAATGTATTCTTCAATTAACACATCGGCACGGTATCTTTTTTTGGAATCTTTGTTGTCAATCAATGGGTCATTAAATGCATCAACGTGTCCGGAAGCTTTCCAGGTCTCCGGGTGCATAAAAATAGCGGCATCAATACCTACAATATTTTCGTGCATTTGCACCATAGATTTCCACCAAAAATCTTTAATATTCTTTTTTAATTCAGCACCTAACTGTCCGTAATCGTACACAGCACTAAGTCCGTCATAAATTTCGCTTGATGGAAATACAAAACCATACTCTTTGGCATGGGAAATAATTTTTTTTAGGTTATCTTCATTTGTTGTCATGCCGCAAAATTATACTAATTGTTCACGTTAAGAAAGAAATACAAAAAAAATAAAATAACTTAAAAGATTGGAGATTATACCCTAATTTTGTAGCCTCATGAAATGTCTTCTTAAAAACATATCGTTATTACTTTTTTTCTTACTATCATCAGAAATAATTCAAGCACAATGTGCTATGTGCAAAGCTGTTGTTGAGTCTGAATCCGAAAGTGGAGGAGCTATAGCAAAAAGCGTAAACAACGGAATTTTATATTTAATGATTTTCCCTTATTTATTGGTTGGAGTTGTAGGCTACTTTATCTACAAAAACTACATTAAAAAAAGCACTAATACGAATTAACACTCACCTAAAAGATGAAACAAACTGTTTGTTTATTAATTTGTGTGTTATTTTCAAATTTATTAATTGCCCAACCCGAAAAGATTGAAAATGAGTTTAAAGAAAGTTTTTCTAGCAAACCAAAATTTGAATTTAAATTTGATTCTCGTTTTTCGTTTTTAAGAAATACTGAAGTAAAGACAACGGGCATAAAAATTGGACTAAGTTTTAAAAGAAAGTTCAATGTAGGATTAGGAATAAATCAGTTGCTAATCCATTCTGAGTCTGAAATAATAGAACAAAACGATACCATTCCTGTTAACCTTAATTACGGTTATTTTTCTCCTTATTTTGAGTATGTATATTTTTCGTCAAAAAAATGGGAATTTAACCTATCAACCCAAATAGGAATAGGAGAGGCTAGTTTTGAATATACCAATGCTGAAGGAAAAAAATCTAAGACAGACAAAACCACATTAATTTCTTATGAACCGGCTATGTTAATTGATTATAAAATTATAAAATGGGTTGGAATAGGTACAGGAGTGGGTTACAGATTAATTTTATTTAAAAATGGGGGTATAAAAGAAAATTTTTCATCACCAGTTTATGTTATAAAACTAAAAGTTTATTTAGGAGCCATTGTAAGATCTATTACAGGGAAAGAAATTCCTGCCGAATGATTTTTTGAATTAAATTAGCTACTAATTTTGGAATATACTTACCTTTGAAACCTATGAACGAAAATTTAGACGCAAATAAAGCTAACATGTCTCCTACAGAAAAGGAGATAGAAAAAGTGTTGCGACCATTAAGTTTTGATGACTTTACAGGTCAGAAAAAAGTAGTGGAGAATCTAAAAATTTTTGTTCTAGCTGCCAGCCAAAGAGGAGAATCTTTAGATCACGTTTTACTTCATGGTCCACCAGGATTAGGAAAAACAACATTAGCAAACATTATTGCTAATGAACTTCAAGTTGGGTTTAAAGTTACATCAGGACCTGTATTAGAAAAGCCCGGAGATTTGGCAGGATTGTTAACCAATCTAGAAGAAGGTGATGTATTATTTATAGACGAAATCCATCGTTTATCTCCCGTTGTTGAAGAATATTTATATTCAGCAATGGAAGATTACAAAATAGATATAATGATAGATTCAGGGCCTAACGCCCGAAGTGTACAAATTGAATTAAATCCTTTTACCCTTGTTGGAGCAACTACCAGAACGGGGTTGTTAACAGCTCCACTTAGAGCTAGATTTGGTATAACTTCTAGATTAGAATATTACGATGCTGATTTGTTAACTAAAATTATACATCGTTCAGCAGACATTATAAATGTTGGCATAGAACAATCAGCTGCAGAAGAAATCTCAAGAAGAAGTAGAGGTACACCCCGAATTTCTAATGCTTTATTAAGAAGAGTTAGAGATTTTGCTCAAGTTAAAGGAGATGGAAAAATAACCAAAGCAATAGCTTTGATGGGATTAGATGCGCTTAATGTTGACAAAAATGGGTTAGATGAAATGGATAATCGTATATTAAGTGCTATAATTGACAAATTTAAAGGAGGTCCAGTTGGTTTAACCACTATAGCTACAGCTGTTAGTGAAGAAGCAGGTACTATAGAAGAAGTTTATGAACCTTTTTTAATCAAAGAAGGCTTTTTAATGCGAACTCCTAGAGGTAGAGAAGCTACCGAAAAAGCATTCAAACATTTAGGTAAAGTGTTTTCTAAAACCGATCAAGGAAAATTATTTTAATACTTTAGGCATCCAATCTAAGTATTTCTACGTCATGTGCATGCAGTGCACAAAACTAAACTATGAAATATTTAAAATTAATTATTTTATTAGTGGTATTTCCATTAATAACTAAAGCTCAATCTCCTTGTAATTTATCTAATTATGGTTCAATACCTAAAATATCGGCAACAAGTTATCCATACTTTAGTGCTGGATCGGGAATTACAGTAAGTGCTAGTACTGTAGGAGTTTCTACCCTAAGTGACGTTTCTTATTCTTGTAACGGACAAACTTTTCCTACATCAAACCCAGCATGGTGGTTAAATAGTGCTGCTCAATCTATTACTTTAACTTTTAGCGCTCCTGTTTCATCAATATCTGTTATTTTTAATGGTACAAATAGTTGTGAAGAATTCTATTTTGCATCAAATTGCGGCACAGTTTCATTATCAAATTATTGCGGATCAGGATATTCATTAATTAATGGCGGTACTGGATTATTGTATAACAATGCTACTACTACAGGAAGTATGGTTACAATATCTGTTCTAGGAGGAGCAACAGTTTTTACTTTAACTCACAATGGGTGTGGAGCGGGTTCAAGAATTGCTTTGATGGATTGTATTGTTCCGGCAACAGGTGGAGGAAGTACTACCATCAATCAACCTGCTAACATCACCGTTTGTAATGGTGCTAATGTTCCTGCTTCTAATTTTACTTCTACTCCTGCTGGAGCTACTTTTACATGGACCAACTCTAATACTGCTATTGGTTTAGCAGCCTCTGGTAGTGGTAATACACCTGCTTTTACCGCTACTAATACTACTACTGCTCCTATTACAAGTACAATTACCGTATCTTCTCCTGCTAGTGGTTGTAGTGGAGCTCCAACCCCAGTAACTTATACTATAACTGTGAACCCCTCACCTGTGGTTAATCCTATTGCCAACATCACAGTTTGTAATGGTGCTAATGTGCCTGCTTCTGCTTTTTCTTCTACGCCTGCCGGGGCTTCTTTTGCTTGGACGAACTCTAATTCTACTATTGGCTTAGCTGCTTCGGGGACTGGTAATACGCCTGCTTTTACGGCTTCTAATTCTACAGGTAGTGCTGTTACTTCTACTGTTGCTGTTACGCCTACGCTTAACGGTTGTGTGGGTACGCCTGTTTCTTATACCATTACGGTTAATCCTACTCCTTCTGCTCCTACTGCTGCTGGTATTACTATTTGTCCTAATAATACGGCTACGCTTACGGCTACTGCTCCGGGGGGTACTTACGAATGGTTTGATGCTGCTACTGGGGGTAATTTATTGGCTACTGCTGCTAGTTATACTACGCCTGTATTGACTACTACTACCTCTTATTATGTGCAAACTACTGTTAATGGGTGTGTGAGTCCTAGAACTATGGTTACTGTTACGGTGGCTCCTGGTCTTGTTGTGGATGCTGGTTTGGATACAACCATTTGTTATGGTGATGCTGTTACGTTAGGGGCTACTCCTAATGGTATCGGGTATTCTTACTCTTGGGATGAACCTGGTAATTTAGGTTTTTCTACTGTTTTTAATCCTACTGTTTCTCCTACTACTACTACCACTTATTATGTTACGGTTACGGATGCCAACAATTGTTTTGGTTCTGATTCGGTAATGGTTACTGTTAATCCTCCTCTTTCGGTTACTATGAATGCTACTAATGTAACTTGTAATGGGGCTTGTGATGGTGTTGCTGCTGTTGTGGTTAATGGAGGTACTGCTCCTTATACTTACAGCTGGTCTTCTGGTGGTACTACTGATACTGAAACTGGGCTTTGTCCTAATTTGTATTCAGTTACGGTTACGGATGCTCTTGGTTGTATTGTTACCGGTGATACTGCTATTACTGAGCCTGCTGCTTTGGTGCTTACTCTTAATGCTTCTTCTAACCCGCTTTGTAATGGTGCTTGTGATGGTAATATAACGGTTACTGCTGCCGGTGGAACAGGGGTTTATCAATATACTATTGATGGTATTAACTTCCAAGCTAGTGGTTCTTTTAATAATTTATGTGCCGGTAATTATGTCGTAGGGGTTGTGGATGATAATGCTTGTGTGGATACAGTGATGCTTACGCTTACTGATCCTGCTTTGCTGGTTCTTGATTCTATTGTTAATGTTGATGTGAGTTGTAATAGTGCTAACAATGGTAATAATACTGATGGTAGCATTTCTGTTTTTGCTACTGGTGGTACTGCTCCTTTAAATTATAGTATTGATAATGGGGCTACTTTTTCTGCTGCTAATGTTTTCTCTGGCTTATCTCCGGGTTCTTATACGGTAGTGGTGGAGGATGTTAATGGTTGTGCTGTTAATGGGGGTAATATTGTTATTAATGAGCCTGCTGCTATTTCTATTCCTAATGTTGTTACTGATGTTTCTTGTAATGGTTATAATGATGGTCAAATTGTGGTGGCTCCACAAGGGGGTACGCCTGCTTACAGTTACAGCTGGTCGGTTAATGGCGTGGGCAATAATCCTGTGGCTAATAATTTAGTGGCTGGTAATGTTACGGTTACTGTTAGTGATGCTAATGGGTGTTCCGAAGCTATTACTGTTACTGTTAATCAGCCTGCTCCTATTAATTTTATCGCGTTTTCTGCTGATGTCCTTAGTGGTTGTGCTCCTTTGGCTGTGGCGTTCTATAATGCTACGGATACTGCTTTGATTGATTCTTTTTATTGGGATTTGGGCAATGGTAATATTGCTGTTGGTGATACTACTGCTACTGTTTATTCTAATCCCGGAACTTATGATGTGTCTCTTTTTGTTACGGATAATAATGGGTGTCCGGGAGTATTAACTCAAACGGCTTATATTGAAGTGTTTGAAAATCCTACGGCTAACTTTTCTTATTCGCCTCTTGATGTTACGCTTTTTGACCCACTGGTTTATTTTACTGATCTTTCTCTGTTTAATATCGCTTCTTGGCAATGGAATTTCGCTAATCTCGGGGCTAGTGCTATGCAGCATCCTAATTTTACTTTCCCAGGGGAGGATACGGCTTCTTATCCGGTTACTCTTTTGGTAACTAATGATAATGGTTGCACGGATTCTATTACCAAACTCGTGAAAATTAATGGCGAAACGGGGGTCTTTGTCCCTAATGCTTTTACTCCGGATGGCGATAATTTAAATGAATTCTTCGCTCCTCAAGGGTTCGGGGTTAGTCCGGAGGGCTACGCCTTCCTTATCTTCGATAGATGGGGGGAAGTTATCTTTGAGTCTTACAGCCCTTTTGATGGATGGAACGGAACCTACAAAGGTAAAGTCGTGCAAAATGGTACCTATGTCTGGAAACTTAACTACAAAGATACTAATGGTAAAAAATTCCAAAATATTGGTAAGGTAACTATCATTTATTAGATAATTATTGTCTATTAGGCAACTATAACATTATAAAAACGTCTTTTTGACAATATTTTATTTAATTTATAACAAATGAAAAAATCAATTTTTTTAGTACTTATTAGTTTAACTATACTTACAACAATGAGTTTTGCTCAAAGTAATGTATTAGTTATTGATTATAACAATAATTTTTCTAGCGATCAAAACAACAACGCAAGTAACATATATAATCGTTTACTTGCTACTCAAACTAGTGTATTGAGAGTAAATGCAATTCCTGCATCGATAAACCCCGCTACTTATGACCAAGTATGGATTTTTGGAAACATGGGTGCTCCAAATGCAACCACTTTAAACCCTATAATAAATTATATGAATGCTGGTGGGGCTGTTTATATTCAATCAGAAGTTTCTTGTTGTACAAACCCTGCTGCTTTTGCTGATCAATTAATTGATGCGACAGTAATTGTTGGAGGTTCAATTAGTCATACCACAACAAAGTCTGGTAACTTTCAATACAACGCATTCTCCAATTTAATGTGTAATCCAATTGTTAGTCATGGTGCTGCTGTACGTCCTTTTCAAGGAACTCCTCCTGTAAATATTTTATACGAAGCAAATAACACATGTGGTGGGGCAATAGGTACTGGAGATGTAGTGGGTGTTAAATTCTGTTCAGGCGATATGATTTCTGGTCAAGGAGCTTTAATTGTAAATGGTGATTTTAATATATTTCCTTTAAGTGGAACTTGTGGTTCTGTAGGAATTTTAGGAACTCCTAATAATAGTGCAGTAATTGATTTAATTGCCGATTTGCTTCCAGCTTTAGCTTGTGATCCAAACACAGGAAATCCGGGAACACTAACTTTAACTGCTAATCCGGTTAATTTCTGTGGCTCTACACAACTAGGTTGGACTTACACACCAGGTTCAGGTGGATGTGGTCCAATAGGTTGTTTATTAGATACAACATTTTTATGGCAATCTATTGCTGGTGATCCTATAATAGTAGGGACAAACTTTAGTTGTGATACATGTGCTTATCCTACTGCTTGGCCTTCACAACCTACAACTTACACATTAACTATGACTATTGGAGATACTAACGTTAGCAGTTGTAATACAATAATCGCTTCTGTAATACCTATAACTGTTTACCCTAATACTCCACCATTTGCAGATGCAGGTATTGATACAACAATTTGTATGGGGACATCGTTTACACTAGGAGGAACACCTACAGGCGCAGCAGGAAATGGAGGTCCTTACACTTATATGTGGTCTCCTACAACAGGACTATCAAATCCAACAGACCCTAATCCTATCTATACTCCTTCTGGTTTAGGAACAGTAACTTTTACAGTACAAGTAGATGACGGTAGTGGTTGTCCTCCAGGAATTGCTACTATTGATGTTACCACAGCTTCTTGTTGTGCTGCAGTTATAGACAGTATAAACACTACTGACGCAAGTTGCTACAACACATGTGATGGAAGTATTACTATTAGTGCCTCAAATACTATTCAATATAGTATTGATGGCATAAACTGGACACCAAACAACACCTTTAATAACTTATGTCCTGGCAATTATACTGCTTATGTTTCTGACGGATCTTGTCCGTACTCAACTCCTTTTGTAATAAACTCTCCAACAGCTATCACCATCCCAAATGTAGTAACAAATGTTACATGTAATGGAGGTAATGATGGAGAAATAACAGTAGCACCTCAGGGAGGAAGTGGAACTTATAACTACAGTTGGTCAGTATCAGGTATTGGAAATTCGCCAACAGCCAATAATTTATATGCTGGAAATGTAACAATAACTGTTACCGATAATAATGGTTGTTCTGAAGATACAACTATTGCTATTACAGAACCAGGTCCGGTAAATATAGCAACATTTAATGCAGACACCCAAAACGGGTGTGCTCCTTTAAATGTTAATCTTTATAATACAACTGACACCAATTTAATTACCTCATTTTATTGGGATTTAGGAGATGGGAACACTTCATATGATGATACGGTTTCCCATGTTTATGTAAACCCAGGTATTTATACCGTCACTTTATATGTAACAGACAATAACGGATGTTCAGGAGCCAGAACTGAAATTAATTACATAATGGTTTATGAAAATCCTCAAGCTAAATTTTCTTACACTCCTCAAAATGTAACCATATTTAACCCAACAGTTTATTTTACAGATTTGTCACAATTTAACATTTCTTCATGGTTATGGAACTTTGATAATTTAGGAGGAAGTAGTCAGCAACATCCAAACTTTACTTTTCCAGGAAATGACACTGCATCCTACATAGTTACTCTACTTGTTGAAAACGAAAATGGTTGCATAGCTGTCTCTTATACACATCTGACGCTGCCGACGAATAGAGAGG
>OJFR01000050.1_pt1 | contig 49252 bp, 33 predicted proteins | sample 1594121 | NCBI WGS metagenome assembly OJFR01 (sample SAMN05416812, study PRJEB24817) | seawater metagenome | isolation source: Sea water | place: Canada:Atlantic | collected 2013-07 | reverse complement strand
TCTACACCTCTCTATTCGTCGGCAGCGTCAGATGTGTATAAGAGACAGATTTTCTTTATTTGTGATGATATTAAAAATGATAGCGCTTAAATGCCTCTATTGCAGCATAATCTGCCAATCCAAAATCATTATACTTTAGAGCTGTTAAACGGTTTCTGTCTTCAACTCTCACCCAAAATTCTCTCGAATCATCTCCCTGATACATCACACCGTCTTTTTGAGATTGATGGTAAAAAATAGCATGTCTTTTTCTTAATACTTGATCTGGACTCAAAGGCACAGCCATATCAATTTCATACGACTCCCACTCATGCCAAGCTCCACGATATAACCAAACCCAGCAGTCGTTCATGTATTTTTTATCTTTTACTTCTTTCAATGCTATAAAAAGGGCATCTAAACAAACCTTGTGTGTTCCGTGAGGGTCTGCCAGATCTCCAGCAGCATAAATTTGATGAGGTTTTATTGTATCAATTAAACTTATCATTAAATGAATATCTTTATTTGATAAATTGCCTTTTTTAATAGTACCTGTCTCATAAAAAGGAAGGTTTAAGAAATGTACATTTTTATCTGAAAGCCCCAGATACCTTGTGGCAGCAAGAGATTCTCTTTTTCTAATGGCTCCTTTTAATTGTCTTACTTCGAAAGAATCTATAGCATCATTTCTTTTTTTATTTTTTAAAAAATCAATAATTTTACTAACCTTTTTAGAATCTAAATTTATTTCTTTTGAAACTTCTGCAAATTTTAATGCTTCCTCGTCTGAAACAGCAATATTTCCAGAGGTTTGATAGGCTACATGAACTTCATGACCTTGCCTTAATAATCTATCAAAAGTACCCCCCATAGAAATTACATCATCATCTGGATGTGGACTAAAAATGATGACTCTTTTTTTTGCGGGAACAGCTCTTTCTGGTCTTTTAGCATCGTCTGCAAAAGGTTTCCCTCCTGGCCAACCAGTAATTGTATTTTGTAGTTTATTAAACATTTTTATGTTTAAATCATAAGCAGCTCCTTCTTGCATTAAAAGACCAGACATCCCGTTAGTATTGTAATCTTTGTCTGTTAACTTTAAAATAGACTTCTTTAATAAATTACTCAACCAAACAACTGCTTGTAACTTTAAACTAGTGTCCCAAACACATGATGCAACTAACCAAGGAGTTTTAACACGTGTTAATTTAGCAGAAGCTTCTTCATCCATAACAAAAGTAGTATTGTTATGATGTTGTAAATATGTTGCAGGTACATTAGCACTAATTTCTCCTTCTATTGTTTTTTTAATTATAGTACTTTTATTTGCTCCCCAAGCAAGTAGCACAATTCTATTGGTGTTTTTAACCGTTCCAATGCCCATTGTAATTGCTTTTCTAGGAACGTTTTCAATCCCAAAAAAAGAGGGTGCAGCATCAATTCTGGTTATATGGTCTAAAGTAATTATTCTAGTTTCAGAATTCAAATGAGAACCTGGCTCATTAAAACCTATATGGCCAGTTCTTCCAATTCCTAAAAGTTGAAAATCTAGGCCGCCTACCTTTTTAATTTTCATTTCATAATCGATACAGTACTGAAGAATATTTTCTGCAGTTACAGTTCCATCAGGAATATTGATGTTTTCTGGTAAAATATCTACATGATTAAAAAGATGTTCATGCATAAAATAAAAATAACTTTGAATGTTACTTTTATCCATTCCGTAATATTCATCTAAATTAAAAGTAATTACATTTTTAAAACTTAACTCTTCTTCTCTGTGCATTCTAACAAGTTCCTCGTAAACTTTTACTGGAGAAGAGCCTGTTGCTAATCCTAAAACACAAATAGCTTTTTCTTGTTGTTTTTTTCTAATTAATTGTGCTATTTCTTGAGCAACTAAAACAGAAGCTTCTTGAGATGATTGATAGGTAATATTATGAATTTTCTCAAACCTAGTGTCTTCAAATTTACCTATGGATTGATAGATTGTTTTTTTTATGTCAGACATCATTAAGATTTAGAATAATATGTTAAAGATAAATTTGTTGTTTTTTGGATTGATGTATTCAAGTTTTTCGACCAAAAACAAGAAACTAGATACATAAAACAATTCAATACTAATTTAGGTTAAAATAAGTTGGAATAGCTAAAAATTGAAATAGTCTCTAAAAAAAATTAATTTGTAACTTGTGCAATATTTATTTTTTAAGATGGAAACCTACGCAAATGTCTTATTGATTGCTTTACCAAGTTTTATGGTATTAATTTTAATTGAAATATTTTACGGATTGTGGAGAAAAAACCTGACCTATAATTTAATGGATACTATTTCTAGTTTAAGTGCCGGAACTACAAATATGATTAAAGATTTGTTGGGAATTGGTTTTATTATTATTTCTTATCCGTATATATTAGACACTATTGCCCTAATACAACTTGAAGAAAGTGTTTTACTGTACTTAATTGCTTTAGTTTGTATGGATTTTGCAAGTTATTGGAATCATAGATTAAATCATTCAATAAATATATTCTGGAATAGACATGTTGTACATCACAGCAGTGAAGAATTTAACTTGGCCTGTGCCCTTCGCCAAAGCATCTCAAAAAATATTATTGGTTTTGGTGCCTTATTTTTAATTCCGGCGGCTTTATTTGGTGTTCCTCCAAAAATTATTATTGTATTGGCTCCACTTCATCTTTTTGGTCAATTTTGGTATCATACTCGTCATATTGGAAAATTAGGATGGTTAGAATATATTTTTGTGACACCCTCACAACACAGAGTTCATCATGCTATCAATAAAGAATATGTAGACAAAAACCTTTCTGCCATTTTTTGTGTTTGGGACCGTTTGTTTGGAACCTTCCAAGAAGAATTAGCAGAAGTACCTTGTGTATATGGCACATTAAAACCTGTACAAACCTGGAATCCAATCATTATTAATTTTCAACACAATTGGGGGTTAGCAAAAGATGCCTGGCGCGCTAAAAATTGGGGAGATAAGTTTAAACTATGGTTTATGCCAACCGGGTGGCGCCCTAAGGATGTAGCTGATCGTTTTCCCATATCAGCTATTGAAAACATTTATGCACTAGAAAAATATGCCCCAAAATACTCAACATTACATAAAATTATTGCGGTGTTTCAGTTTGTATGTTTGAATATCTTTATTTATGTTTTTCTATCCTCTTTTGGTGATCTTAGTGTTGATTCTCAATTAATTTTTGGACTACTCATTGCAACAACTATCTTTGGGTTTACCTCTATAATGGATGGTCATAAATGGGCTTTTTTCTTCGAAATTTCTAGAAGTTTTTTAGGTTTATTATTTTTATTATACCCTTTTAAATTGACTTTATGGGAAATTAATTTTCCTCTAGCTGTATTTACAACAACCTACTTCATAGCAACACTTTTAACAACATTTTTAATGTATCAATCGCCACCTGAGCGTTCTATATCGTTTTAAATAAGAATCTCTAATAATGATTTCTACGAACTAAAATCATCTACTTAAAAGCATTCTTTTTTGTAGCTCCTACAGTCATTTAACACAGTGATAATAAAAATAGATTCTTTTAAAAAAAAAATTAACCATTTTTTATTATTTTAGTACAAATCTTTTTTACGACAAAACTTCAACTATTTTTATAAAATTATATTCTTATGAAGAAAAAAAAATCTTTTTTTTTAAGATTACAGGACTGCTAATATTCTTAATACTTCTTAGTGGAGGGCTCTCTTTTTGGTATGTTAACAAAACGTTCCTGACTTTTGAAAATGGGTATGATGAACAAACTAATTTTAGCGAAATAACCAAAGATGGCTATACTTTTTTTGACAGAAATAACAATGGTAAACTAGACGTATATGAAGACCATCGTCATTCCATAAAAGTGCGCGTTCATGATGTGCTTTCTCAAATGACCTTAGAAGAAAAAATTCACATACTAAAAGGTGCTGGTATGGCTTCTGGTATTGGAATAACAAAACCAGGTGGAATTCCTGGAGCAGTTGGTACTATTGTTCCAACACCAAGACTAGGGATTCCAACAATATATCTTTCTGATGGACCCGCAGGGCTTCGAATAGAGCCAACTAGAAAGGGTGAAAACAAAACCTTCTATTGCACCGCTTTCCCAATTGCAACCCTTCTTGCTTCTTCTTGGAATGAAGCCTTAATTTATGAAGTTGGTAATGCTATGGGTAAAGAAGCAGAAGCATATGGAATAGATGTTATTCTAGGGCCTGCAGCTAATATTCATAGACATCCTTTATGTGGGCGTAATTTTGAATATTTTTCTGAAGACCCACTACTTTCTGGATATATGGGGGCAGCAATGGTGAATGGTATACAAAGTAATGGTGTAGGTACATCTGTAAAACATTTTGTAGCTAATAACCAAGAAACAAACCGCTTGTTAAATGATGTTATTGTTTCAGACAGAGCAATGCATGAAATATATTTAAAAGGATTTGAACATATCGTAAAACGTTCTCAACCATGGACCATCATGTCTTCTTACAATAAAGTAAATGGAACTTATACCTCTGAGAGCAACAATCTTTTAACCGATATACTAAGAGATAAATGGGGCTTTAAAGGCTTAGTAATGACAGATTGGTTTGGGGGTAAAAATGTTGCTACACAAATATCTGCTGGAAATGATTTATTAGAACCAGGAACCAACAGACAATGGAAAGCTTTAATTAAAGCCGCAGAAAACGGAGAGTTGTCTTTAGATCATATAAATAGAGCAACTACGCGTATTTTAACCTTAATTTTTAAGACTAAAAAAATGCAGAATTATAGCTATAACAATAGCCCAGATTTAAGAAAGCATGCAGAAATAACAAGAAATTCAGCTTCTGAAGGAATGGTTTTACTAAAGAATGATGATGTTTTACCCTTTTCTGATATAAATAATATAGCCTTATTAGGTGTTACATCATATGAATTTATTGCAGGTGGAACAGGATCGGGAGATGTTAATGAAGCTTACACCATTTCTTTAGAAGAAGGATTGAGTAATGCTGGATTTAAAATAAATAATATAGCAAAACAGACTTTTGAGACTCATAAAATAGCTACAATTGAAAGTTTTAAAAAAACCTGAGGGTTTGGAAGCAATATTCACCCCTTTTACTCCTTCCGAAATGAAGTATACCACAGAACAACTTCATGACATTGTAACAACTTCTGACATAGGTATTTTTAACCTTGGGAAGAAATGCAGGTGAAGGTGGAGACCGTGTAGAAAAAGATGATTTTTTACTTACAGAACTCGAACATGAAATGATTTATAATATTACGGATGCTTTTCACAAAGAGAATAAAAAATTAATAATAGTTCTTAATATTGGAGGAGTTATTGAAACAGCCTCTTGGAAAAACTTACCAGACGCTATTCTATTAGCTTGGCAAGGAGGGCAAGAAGGAGGAAATTCTGTTACCGATATTCTTACTGGTAAACTAAATCCTAGCGGAAAATTACCTATGACTTTCCCTATATATTTATCAGACCATGCTTCTCATGATAATTTTCCTAAAAACCCTAAAATGTTCACGTTAGAAGGTATGGTTAAAAATTTAATATTTCCACCCAACGAAACTCCTATAGCTAGAAAGGTTAAAGATGAAGATTACACCTTTTATCATGAAGATGTTTTTGTAGGATACAGGCATTTTGATTCAAAAAATTTATCTGTATCCTTCCCTTTTGGATTTGGGCTTAGTTATACTGATTTTGAATATGGCCCAATGGAAGCAAAAATTAAAAATGATACTATAAATATTTCATTAGATATTAAGAATATTGGTGCTTCCCCTGGAAAAGAAGTAGTTCAATTTTATACAGAAAAAGTAAATTCAACAATAAAAAGACCTACTCAAGAATTAAAATCTTTCGCTAAAACAAAGCTCTTAGAAAATAATGAATCTATTAATATTTCTGTTAAAATTCCGATTAAAGAACTGAGTTATTGGAATGAAACAATAAATGACTGGTCATTAGAGAAAGGAGAATACAATATAAAAGTAGGAGGATCATCAAGAAATATTAGTCAAATCTTAAAGATAAATTTGTAACATACTTGACAATACAAACTAAACTCTTAAAAGAAAGCCAATTTTATATTTAAACGTTATTTATAAGTCTAAAAAAATTATTTTTGACAGTTATTTTTTTTATATGAGATTTTTAATTTTCTTTTTTTTCTTCTTTTTATGGCAAATTCTTATTGCGCAAGAAACTTATATCCCAACAAAAATAAATGAAAACGAAGTTACTTTAGACGGACTATTATCTGAAAAAATTTGGAAAGATGCTACAAAAATACCTTTAGATATCGAATTTAGTCCTGCCAATAATTTACAAGCTAATAAAAAAACTACTGCATACATATCTTACTCTGACACTTTTTTATTTATTGCAGTTCATGCAGAAGATAATCCAAAAAATATTCGTGCCTCTATTCGGCCAAGAGATGATTTCAATATTTGGAATGATGATCTTATACTAGTTCGTTTAGATCCTTTTGCAGACGCAAGAAATAATTTAGGCTTGGCAGTAAATGCTTTGGGGAGTCAATTTGATGTGAAGCAAGTAAATGCATTATCTGACGAAGATCGATATGACAGCACCTTTAATATGAATTTTGAATCTAAAGCTGCTATAATAGATAATGGATATACTGTAGAAATAAAAATACCTTTTTCTGAAATTCCTTTCCCAAATGGTACAGATCAAGAATGGCACATCAACTTTTACAGACGATACTTCGAAAATGGAAACGAAATTGAAGTTAGTAGCCAACCAAGAGATAGAAACAATAATTGTGTGGTATGTCAAACTACAGATAATCTAATTTTAAAAGATATTGTTATTGATAAACGACTAGAAATATTACCCTACGTTTCTAGCAATATTCAAGGATCCAGAACCTCACCTAATGAAAAAATGACCTTTGGGTCTGTAAAAGGAAATGTTGGTTTAGGAGTCAATTTAGATATCAATAAAAACACCAGTTTTGAACTAACGCTGAATCCTGATTTTTCTCAAGTAGAAGCAGATGTTACACAAATAGATGTTAACTCTTCTTTTTCATTACAATACCCAGAAAGAAGACCATTTTTTAATAGAGGAACAGATCTTGTGAACTTTACCGATGGTGCCTTTTACTCCCGATCAATTATCAACCCATCTATTGCTACTAAATTAATAAGCCAAGGGGAAAAATCTCGTTTATTCCTTCTAAATGCATTAGATAAAAACTCTGTTTACCTGGTGGGTGGTGAAGACAGATCTTATTCTGGTTTGGGAGGGCAAAGTTTGATAAATGTGCTGAGATATCAACACCTGTTAAGTCCTAAATCTCGTTTTGGTGGTGTTATCATGAATAAATTCTATAAAGGCGGTGGCTTTGGTCATCTTTTTGGCTTTGATGGACTTTTTTTATTAAATCAAAACTTACGGTTAAGTTTTGAAGTATTTAAAAATATCAATGAAGAACCTATAAATGATTGGATAGATACTGATGCAACTATTAATGGAAAAACCATTGCTCTAGATGGAGACAAAATAAATGGTGATGCTTTGTACATACAACTGTATAGGAAAACAGAACATTGGCAGAGTTATCTTTTTTATAGAAATATTTCGCCTCAATATAGATCTGATGTAGGATTTGTGGTTAAAAACAATCGTCGCTGGGGAACACTTTTTCATGAGTATATTAATATTATTAATAAACCTGCTCTTCAATCTTTTGGTTTTGGAACCAAAGTAGATCTTGTGTATACTTTTGAAGATTTGTATAAAAATTTGAGTGTAGATTTATTTGCTTCTATTAAAACCTTTGGGCAAACTGAACTTAAATACACCCTTGATTATGATGCTGTAAAAACCTTTTTAGAGGTTCGTTTTAATAATTTACCAACACATTCTTTCTCTTTAAATGGCTCACCAAGTGAATCATTTAACTTTAGAGCAAGTATAGACAGCGGAAAAGATCTTTCTGTAAATGAAGAAGTTCCTGAGGTAGGTAAACTTAAGTCTTCTTTTCTAAGCTTAAATTTTCAAGTGAATGATAATTTAATTATTAATCCATCTCTAAGGTATTCAAAACTTGAACGTTTAGATGGAAGCGGAAACTATTTTGAGGGAAACATTGCTCGTTTAAACGTGAGATATCAATTTAGCAATGCCTTTAATATTAGACTTATTTCGCAAAAAAACACCTTTACCAATCAGTTTTTTATTCAGCCATTGGTGCAATGGAATCCTAACCCATCAACAATATTTTACTTTGGTGGTAATCAAAATACCATAGAAGAGATTGAAGGTGCTCACTTTCAATTGCTACAATTTAATCAAACCCAATTCTTTTTTAAGTTTCAATACTTAATTGGTCTTTAAAATCTAATGTTGTAGAATTAAGATCATATAAATAAAGCAGATAATAGAATCATGTTTTTTAGTCATCTTATTCATAAATTTTATGTGATTTATGACTGATATAAAGAGATGAAAAAATAATCCTTTTATGTTGTAATATTTTTTTTACTTTTAGAGAATGAATAACAACTTTTCTGCCAAAATTGATGGAGCAGAGATATCATGGTTTGCTCCACTGTGCGATGGAGACGATGATTTTCTGGGAAATCGCAACCCTCTCTACAAAAGTTCATGGGAGAATACATCTACAATTGTTAGCACTGCTGATGAATTGGGCTTTAAAAATGTTTTGTGTCCTTCCTCTTATCAAGTAGGTCAAGACCCCATATCTTTTGCTGCAGGAATGGCAACTATCACAAAACAAATAAATTTTCTGTTAGCTATTAGGTGTGGAGAGTTACACCCACCTATGTTGGCTAGAACTATCGCTTCACTAGATCATATGCTCAAAGGACGCCTTACCATTAATATTATTTCATCAGACTTGCCAGGAATGAAATTATCTTCAAAAGAACGCTATGCTCGTTCTAGGGAGGTCATTCAGATTCTAAAACAATCTTGGACACAAGATCAAATTCACTTTAAAGGAAAGTATTACCAATTAGATCTTAATACAAGACCTGTACAACCCTACCAACAAAATGGTGGCCCACTACTATATTTTGGTGGCTATTCTCCAGATGGGGTAGATCTTTGTGCGGAATTCTGTGATGTGTACCTGATGTGGCCCGAGACAGAATTTAAATTAAAGAATTTAATGGATGTAATGACTCTAAAAGCAGCAAAATACAATCGAGAAGTAAAATTTGGCTTGCGAGTTCACGTAATCGTTCGAGAGACTGAAAAAGAAGCTCGTGATTATGCAGATAGTTTAATTTCTAAATTAGATATTAAAATGGGAACTGACATTCGAAATAGAGCTCAAGATGCAACATCATTAGGTGTTGCCAGACAGTCACAATTACGTGATGAAGCGGATGAAAAATATTATGTAGAACCTAACTTATGGACAGGAATAGGCTTAGCACGTTCAGGTTGTGGTGCAGCTATTGTTGGAAACCCCGATCAAGTTGTGGCAAAAATTGAACACTATATAGAAATGGGAATTAATTCTTTTATATTTTCTGGATACCCCCATCAAAAAGAATGTGAATTGTTCGCAAAATTAGTACTCCCAAGATTAAAGACTGTTTCCTTACCAGAAGTATTTGGACGCATGCCAAAAAACATCCCTAATAGTCCTTTAGCTAACGGACCAAGAAAATAATTATGATAGATTTTATAATTGTAATCACTTATTTTGTAGTCATATTATTGGTAGCTCTTCGCGGTAAAATTAGTGCAGATAGTTCCGCTGATGAGTACTTTCTTAGCTCAAGAAATTTACCATGGTACTCTATTGCTCTTTCTACCATTGCCACAAACATTCAAGGATATCAGTTTTTAGGAATGATGGGGTCTGCTTATCTTTTTGGTTTAGCTCAAGCCAATCTTGAAATTAATGCAGTACAAGGAATTTTATTAGGTGCTTTTGTTTTTGTTCCTCTTTTTTTAAAAGAAAAAATAACAACAGTTACGCAGTTTATTTCCAAAAAATTAGGAAAACGTATTGCTCTTTTTTACTCACTAACCAACATGGCTCTTTTTGCAACTGTAACTCTTGGTGCAGCTCTTTTTTGGGGGGCCTACGCAGCTGACATGGTCTTTAGTGAACAATTGTCTTTTTTAAGTGACAATAGGATAATTCGTATAGCCTTGTTAATTGTTATACTTGGTGTATTTTCAGCAATATATACTTATTTCGGAGGACTCAGCGCCGTAGTAAAAACAGATATAATTCAGTTTGGAACATTACTTCTCGGTGGTATTGTCGTCTGTCTAACAGCTGTTTATCATCTAGGTGGATGGGAACAATTATATGTAAAAGTTCCAGAAAAAATGCATCTTCATTTACCTAGCGATCATTCTACATTACCTTGGACGCATTTGTTTGGACTATTCTTTTTAAATATTAATTATTGGTGTGCCAACCAAACCGTAATTCAAAGAGCCTTAGCTGCAAAAAGTGTGGCACATGCGCAAACAGGTTTGATGGTTGGTGGATTACTTAAATACTTCATGGCTGTTATTATTATAGTTCCAGGAATTGCCTTGTATGGAATTCTTGGTGATAGCCTTTCAGAACCAGACTTAGCTTTTCCTTACCTAGTAAAAACATATCTACCTAATGGAGTTAAGGGAATTATACTCTGTGGTTTATTTGCTTCGTTAATGAGCACTGTAGATTCTACATTTAACTCATTAGCAACCCTCTGGTCTACAGATATTTATGCAACTTATATCAATAAAAAAGCAACCGATAGAGAAAAAATTAATGCTGGAAGAAAAACAATTCTCTTTAGCTTAGGAACTGCCTTAATAATGGGGTTCATTTTATTATATCTTAAATTTGACAACCCTAACTCAGCATTTACACATACCCTTAATAATTTACGTTATTATATTAATTGTGGTATCGTTGTATTAATCTGTGCTTCAGTGTTATTAATTAAACCAAATAAAAAAGTTGTGTTCATTGCTTTTATTGCTTCACTTCCAATTAATATTGCGCTACAATTCTTATTTCCTGAGATGAATTACTTTCTCAGAGCCTTCTGGGTAATTTTTAGTAGTTTACTTATTGCATTATTAGGAAACAAAGGTGGTGTTCACAAATTAACATCTCTTTTTCAACCCTCTAGTAGAAGAATTAGAAATTGGGGAATTGCTTTAGCAATAAGTTTGTTTGCACTTCATATTATTTTTCACTAATAAAAAAATATAAATATACCAAAATGAATAAAATAACCAACAGACTTAGCATAGCACTACTTTTTATTGGTCTTTTTATAAATGCACAAAGTAAAAAGGAAGTCATTCATTTTGAAAGTGCCAATCCTTTTTCATTAGGTGATATTATTACAGATTTAGATAATCAAGAAAAGCAACAAGTTTTTGGACAACTCACAACTCCTGTTGACAGCTTGAATCCTGACAGAAAATACCCTTTAATAATTGGAGTTGCTGGGAGTATGGGGTGGAGAAAACATCATTTAGATTACCTTAAAATGTATCAAAAACAAGGATATGCTACATTTCAACTAAACAGTTTTAAAAGTAGAGGAATTACTTCAACTGTAGGATCGCAAGATGAAGTTACCATTGCTGCTGTTATTCTTGACGCATACAGAGCATTAGAAAAACTTGCTAAGCATCCTAAAATTAATAAAGATAAAGTAGCACTAACTGGATGGAGTCTAGGAGGTGGAGTAAGTCTATTTGCTGGATGGATGCCTCTTAAAAAGGCAATTACAGATCAAGTTAGTTTTGCTGCGCATTTGGCTTTTTATCCACCGTGTTTTATAAATCCAGAAAATTTATCATTTACAAAAGCTCCTATTCATATTTTAATAGGTGAGGCAGATAACTGGACACCTGCTAAACCCTGTATAAATCTCGTTGAAAAGCTATCTGATAAAACCAATATAAGCATCACTACATATCCAGATGCTCATCACGGGTTTGATAGTGAAGAACCCGTTGTTTGGAATGAAAAAGGATATAGTTTTAAAGATTGTTTATTTGATTTAACAGCAGACGGAGATGTCTTGATGAATTATCTAAGAATACCAATGTCTAATTCAATTTTACAAAAAGTTGGTTTTCTCTTCTGTGTTGAAAAAGGAGTAAATGTTGGTGGTAACTTAGACGCTAGAAAAAAATCTTTAGCATTTGCTAAAGATTTTATGAAAAATAAGTTATTAAAACTTAAATAACAGGTCTCTAAAAAATGAGATTATTACATTGTTTTTCCGATAAAAACATTCACTTTAGAGTTTAATGGATTACCACTAGCTCTTCTATTGGCAACAACTTGGCCAGAATGCCATATGGCATCAGAAATAGGACCATTAATCATATTCCAAAAAGGGAAAGTCATTTTTTCACCATTCCGGTTTAAAATAATTGTTAAGGATGAAAAATCCTTTATATCTTTAAGACTTTGATATACAGCTAGTAGGTTGTTTAACGTTTTCTCACGCAAGGCTTCATAACTAAGTTTCTCTTGATCATACGTAACTTCTTTCCCTTCCATTGTTAAGACCATCGCTGAGCTAAGATCATAGATATGCTTAATAACTTCAAAAGTAGATCTACTGTCATCACTTGGTTTATAATTTAAATCTTTTTCTAGCAAAGATTCTGTTGCCCAGTAAAATCTATATCCTAATCCTTCAATCATTCTTGATACAATATTAGTAGAAGAATAGTCTGATGAGTAACTGCCTATTTCAAAAAATGGTAATTGTTTTTGTTGAGAATTCATGGTCCCTAAAATTAATAAAAATGAGAGTATAATTATTTTTTTCATGGTTTATTAAACTTATAAAGTAAAACCAATATAATGGAATTGTTTACTTTTTTGCTTTGGAGTAAATATATTTATTTAAGATAATAATGTAAGGAATTTAAATTAAATTTTCAAAATTAATTTTAAATCACAATTAATTTTAACTACATTAGTTGCTTATAAAAACTAATATTAATCTAATTAAATATGAAAACAAGAAAAATTACAGTGCTATTACTTATGATTCCTTTTTTGGTAATGTCTCAAAAAGAAAAAAATGGTAAAGTTTATAAAAATCATCCAGCCATAGCAATCGTAAATCAATTTAACAAAGCGTATGTTGATGGTGATGTTGAAACATTAAAAAGTCTTGTAAGTGATGATTTTAAGATGTGGAATTCTATGAATAATAACCCCAACTACAAAGGAGGAGACATTAATAATCTGACAGGGCAATCTGCCTGGATGAATAAGAATTTTGTAAACATGTCTATTGAAAATAGAGGTTCTGCATATTCTGATGCTATAGAATATAAAGATGATGGAACCTATGTCTATACTTTCCAAATGTTCACTGCTTGGGATAAAAACAATGGGTTTAAAATTAAAACACCTCGAAACGGTACCTTTATTTTTGATAAAGAAGGCAAAAAAATAAGACGTTTTTTATGGTCAGATAATCAAGCTGCATGGGATAAATGGAGTATTTCTAGGGAAACAGTTAAGAATGGTGTCATCTATAAAGATCATCCATCTATTGGAACAGTTAGAAAAGTATACTATCATTTAGCACAGGGAAATATTGAAAAAACATTTCAAGATTTTGGCAAAAATGCAAGAATATATGATAGTAATTTAACTGATAAAGATTACAATTCTTTAGAAGAACAAATAGAAAGCGTTACCAGTGTACTAAGTGAATTTGAAATAGTATCAATTGATGAAGTAGGGTATCCAGATTATTTAGACTATGAAGGAAATGGAGGCGTAGCTTTATCTTGGTGGAAATTCACTTTCAAGAACAAGAAATCTGGAGAGATGAAAACAATGAAATTGCATAGTCAAATGTGGTTTAATAGTAAGGGCAAAATTGGTAGAGAAGATGTGTATTACAACGGCGCTATTTTTAACTAATTTAAACTAAATCAATACTTATGAAAAAAACAATAGTAATATTCTTATTGGCAATAATTACAATTTCTTGTAATAATGTAAATGAGTCCGAAACACAAAGCACTCCTAAAGCAATTGGGGTTGAAATTCCTAATGACAGTACAAGAATCTCACTTTATGGAGGAGATATGACCACTACACGACTTTGGGAGGCATATATTAAAGCACACAATGAAAAAGATTTAAAAACTATTCAAAATATTAATGATGATAGTTTTAAAGGATATCCACCTAATGGGGATGTTATTGATGGATCTAAAGCACATATTGTATTTTTAAAAGATTGGTTTTCAAAGAGTAGTCCAAAATGGACAACTAAATATATGATTGCCAATCAATTTACTGACACAAAAGGAGTATTAAATCAATGGGTTACTTCTGGACAAGATTTAACTGACACAGTAGATGGTGAAGAAGTTACATTACACCATGTGCATGATGTACTTTTTGTGAATGGAAAAATTAAAATGATTTACGTTTATGAAAGAGCGACAGCAAAAGAATAAAACTGAAGTTACTCATTTTTAATAAGAGAAAGATTTCAAAAATATTTTTTTGAGGCCCTACCACACCGGTAGGGCTTTTTTATAGCATCAACCAAAAAAACAATTTGACTCCTTTTTTTAAGAGTATTATTAAAATTTAGTTTTCTTTTCAACTTAAAAAAATTATCTTCCAGTCCAAAATAATACATTCATCAATTAATCAATAACCTATGCTATTCTTATCATTTATTGGATTCACCGCTTTAGTAGCAATTATCTCCTACTTAAAAACTAGAAACATGAAAGAAACCTCTTCAGATGGTTACTTTCTTGGTGGACGAAGCTTAACAGCTGGAGTAATTGCAGGATCTCTTTTACTCACCAACTTATCTACTGAACAAATTGTTGGACTAAACGGATCTGCCTATCAAAGTGGCTTATCGGTTATGGTGTGGGAAACACTTGCTGCCATTGCCATGGTAGTAACAGCCATGTTTTTACTACCTAGATATTTAAAAGGTGGATTAACAACCGTTCCTGGGTTTTTAGCAAAACGTTTTGATGTAGCTACAAAAACATTAACCTCCGTTTTATTCTTGTCTGGTTACGTAGTTGTGCTTCTTCCAGTGATTTTATACTCAGGATCATTAGCCATTAGCGGAATGTTTGATATTCCTGAATTATTGGGAGTAAGTCACACTCAATCTATATGGATTTGTGTATGGGGAATAGGAATTATTGGATCTGTCTATGCCGTATTTGGAGGCTTAAAAGCTGTTGTTGTGTCAGATTCTATAAATGCAATAGGCTTACTAATTGGTGGGCTCTTAATTCCTGTATTTGGTTTAATGATGATTGGTGATGGAAGTCTTTTAGATGGACTTTCTATTTTAACCACTGAAAACCCAGAAAAATTTAAATCTATGGGTGGCCCAACAGACCCAGTCCCTTTCTACACCATATTTACAGGGATGATGTTGGTACAATTATTTTATTGGGGAACCAACCAACAGATTATTCAAAGAGCGCTGGGAGCAAAGGATTTAAAAGAAGGTCAGAAAGGTTTGTTATTAGCCTCATTTATAAAAATATTGGGTCCTATTATTGTTGTTTTACCTGGTATTATTGCCTTTCATCTTTTTCAAGGAAATTTAGAAAGTGCAGACAGCGCCTATCCAATGTTGGTTAGAAAAGTTCTTCCTACGGCTTGGGTTGGTTTCTTTGCGGCAGTATTATTTGGAGCCATTTTAAGCTCTTTTAACAGTGTTTTAAATAGTTCTGTAACCTTGTTTGGAATTGATGTTTACAAACAGCACATTAATAAAGAGGCAGACGAAAAAACTATTGTAAAATACGGGAAAATCTTTGGAGTTGTTTTGGCTATTGCTTCGATGTTTATTGCACCACTTATTGCAAATGCTGGGAGCTTATTTGATTATTTACAAGAGATTAATGGAATTTATAGTATTCCTATTTTAACCATTATTGTAGTTGGTTACTTGACAAAGCGAGTTCCAGCAATTGCAGCTAAAATTGGCTTAGCTTCGGGTTGTTTGTTATACATTACTAGTCAGTTTTTTATGCAACCTTATTTTGTGTCCAAGGCATTAGAATTGGCAAAAGATGCTGGCATTACAGATGAAGCTGCATTAGCTTTAATTGAGGCACAAGCATATCCTCACTTTTTAGACGTGATGGCTATTTTATTTATAATGAACGTAGTAATTATGTTAATTATTGGAAAGCTATACCCAAGAAAAGAGCCATTTGTTCAAGAACACACAAAACAAGTAGACATTACTCCTTGGAAATATACAACACAAGTTGGAGTCGCTATTTGTTTAATTGTAATTGCAATCTATATTTATTTTGCCTAATCCAATATAAAGTGATTAGAATAAGAAATACCCATAGCAATGTGGGTTATTTACTTTTTTATGAAAGAAAAAACCCAAGGGAATAATTCAAGTTCTTTAAAAGCAGTATCCCAACTATTATGACCTACGCCTTCATAAGTTGTAAATCTAGTTTCCTTATTATATCGTTTCATGTTTCGAAACATTCTTTTAGAATAGCTATAAGAAACTATAAGATCATTGCTGCCATGAAAAATCCAAAAAGGAGTACTACTTAGTGTCTTTGACCATGAAGGATTACCTCCACCACAAATTGCAAATGCAGCTGCAAAATAATTTGGCATTCTAGCTACCAACTCAAATGTTCCCATACCTCCCATGGATAGCCCACCAATATAGCGTCTTGTAGTATCAATTTTATATAATTTCTCCAAGTCTTTTAAAAATAACTCTAGTAATTCTTGAGTACGATATGTGCCTAATTTTTTTTGAAATTTAAATTTTTTCTCCTTTTTTTGAATCTGATTTTTTTGAATCTGATTTTTTTGAACACTAGCCCAGTATGAATTTTTAGGACACTGAGGAAATACTACAATTGCAGGGTGTTTTTGTCTAAATTCCTTTGATTTGAAAAGAAAACTCCCGTGAATTAACTGCAACTCATTATTATTACCTCTTTCTCCTGCTCCGTGGAGAAAAACAACCAAAGGGTAAGACTTATTTGGATTATAGTTTTCTGGAAGCAGTATCCGATACGGAAGCGTATCATTTTGGCTTATATATTGCTTTGTTTCATAGTCTTGACCAAAAGCAACAACAACTGATAACATCAAAAAAAAATAAAGAAGATACTTCATCTAATAAATATAGGAAATCTTACTAAAATATTTCTAAAAAAAAACTGACTCATAACTAATCTATTGCATCCATAAAAAAAGGAGTTACCAATACAATGATAACTCCCAAATACTTTTTAATGGTATCAAAAATTAGAAATCTCTAGCATATTGTACCATAGAGGTAATTTTACCATCTAGATTAAAGTAGAAAATTTCAAATAATTCTTTTTCCCATACCTTTCCGTTTTTAAAAACTCTAGTTTCTTTAGACATCACTTGAACACCAGAGGCAGCATCTGTATTGTATATTTTTAATGGAACAATTGCATAAGGAACCCAACTAACAGATTTGTAATCCTTAAACAAATCTCCCATTTCTTCTTTCTTTAGTTTCTGAGCTTCTCCTTTATAATTATTTAAAACAGCCATATCAGCAAAAGGTTCCGAAAATCCGACCGCATTCATGTCATTATAATCTTTGATCATTTTTTCTATGATTTCAACTTCATTTCTATCTGAGAAAACTAATGGCCTCCCTGAGTATTCGTTAGTACCTTCTCCAATAAATTTTCCTCCATAAGATTTTCCAAAATTAGAGGAATCTATAGATTTCCATTGTCTAAAAGCGTCTACTTTTCCTTCTTTATTAAAATTAAAAAACTCCATAAGATCTAATTTTTCATAAGAGCCATTTTTATAATGACGTTCCTCTTTAGACCATGCCAATACTTTAGTGTCTGGATCACCTGCTAGTTTTACTGGAATAACTACATAGGGTTTCATACTTATAGAATCCATAGATTCTAACCATTCTCGTGTAGTTTCTACTCCATTTTCTCCTAAAAATGCAGCATCATAATGTTTTACTAACTCGTCTGTATTCTGGGAGCTATATGCCTCTGACAACATCAAAAGCTTTTCTGACATAGCATTGTCTCCAATACTATAAGTTTTTCCATAATTATCTCCTTCTACTAGATTTTTACCACCATTTGTAGTACAATTAATTAGAAAAACAGATACCATTAGAAAAAGAATTTTTTTTAAAAGTAATTTCATAATATGAGTTTTTTTAGTTTCTATAAGAAAGTAATTTAGGGAAATTATATGAGGTTTCAAAATATAGTAGTGTGTATTGCCTTTAAAAGAGACTCCGAAACAGCTAAAGAATTGCACAAAAAAATTTAGTATCTTTAACATAATTCTTAAATTTTTAGAACAAATGATTGTCTGGCACAAAACTTTAGTTGAAAAAACACGAATTAAATTGAACCTTTCATATTACCAATTGTATTGGATCTGCTTTATAAAAGGAGTTGTGGTTTGCTATATAGTGATGCTGTTTTCAAAATAATCATATCTCAATTATCCCTACACTTTTAAATAGTTTTGTACTTTACATCTTTAATATCACTACATCATATATGAATTTTCTCTTAGCCGCTTCTCTCATACTATTTTTAATGGTCATTCTGTGGCTTATTAGTATTCCATTAAAAAACGTTAGTATTGTTGATGCTTTTTGGGGAACTGGGTTTGTGGTTGTAAATGTTGCCTATTTTATGCTGGAGACTCATATGTATACTCGTAATTTAATTGTTCTATGCTTAGTGAGTGTTTGGGGAATTCGGCTATCTGCATACTTATTCAAAAGAAATTATGGAAAGCCTGAAGATTTCAGATACCAAGAATTTAGGCGACATTATGGAGCAGAAAGATATTGGTGGTTCAGTTTTTTTCAAGTTTTTGTTTTACAGGGAACCTTAATCATGTTGGTTTCTTTACCATTATTTGGAATTCATCATGAAACTGTTAGTAACGAACTAAACGCCATTGATTATATAGCTTTATTATGTTGGTGTGTAGGATTTTTATTTGAAGCTATTGGTGATTATCAATTAACAAAATTTAAGAAAAACCCAGCTAATGTTGGCACAATTCTTAAAACAGGCTTATGGCGGTTTACAAGACATCCAAATTATTTTGGTGATGCAACAGTTTGGCTGTCGTTTGGGTTGTTTTCAATAGCCTCCGGAGGTTATTGGCAGATAGTTGGTGCGTTGGCTATGATCTATTTAATTATTAATATTTCGGGAGTTGCTATGTTAGAAAAATCATTGCAAAAAACAAAACCAGGATATAAAGAATACGTAGCATCTACAAATGCTTTTATCCCTTGGTTTCCTAAAAAAGCTAAAAATGATTAAAGTTCTTTCGGAAAATATATGGCTCATTATTTTCTTTATTTGGGGGCTTCCATTGTCTTATTATAGAAGTAATTTCAGAAAAATAGTCTATCAAACAGATAGTTGGTTCATAAATATAAAACCTTTATTTATTACCGAGCTTAAGGGCCTTTTTGGCAATCTATATCCAGCAAATCAACACTATAAGAAAGCACGGAATTTTTATCGTTTTTATCTGTTGATCTATTTGGTATTATTTCTATTTTATTATTTCTATTAAAATCTTCATTCTATTAAAATAGCCTCAATATCTTGTTCTGAAATAATAGGGTTTGCTCCTTTATTTTTAGCAACTAGTGCACCAACAGCACAAGCAGTGTCTATAGCTTTTTGTGGAGCTACTTTTTTTAGCAATGCGTCTATTAATGTAGCTAAAAAAGAGTCTCCAGATCCAACAGTATCTGCTACTTTAACCACGTATCCATCATTGTAGAAAAAGGTGCCTTCATAAAAAAGAACTGCCCCTTTGCTTCCTTTTGTAACACAGATATTTTGAGTAGTTGTATGTGAAGCTATAAATTGTACCTGATCCTCTATCGTTTTAAGTGTAGCCCCTAAGCTTGTGCAAATTTCTATAAGTTCATCATCATTAAACTTTATAAAGTGTGCTGCTTTCATTAGATTAGTTAACACAGCAATGGTATAATGAGGTGGTCTTAAATTAACATCAAATACAGCAAAACTAGAAAGGGTGAGAAGTTTTTTAAGAGTAGTTTCTGACTGCTTATTTCTAGAAACTAGGCTCCCAAAAATAAAAGCATCTGATACCTTAACCAACGATAAAAGACGTTTATTTATCTCTATAAAATCCCAAGCACAAGGGTGTGTAATGGTATACGAAGCAGCTCCTTTTTGGTCTAAAGCAACAGCTACTTTACTGGTTTCATAATTTTTATTGATTTGTATATTACCCGTATAAACTCCTTGTTCTTCAATAAAATGGAGTAATTCTTTTCCATTTTTATCATCTCCGACGCTACTAATGATTGTAACATCATTCTCAAAAGAATGCAACCGTAGAGCTACATTTAAAGGTGCTCCTCCTATTTTTTTATGCGTTGGAAAAACATCCCAAAGCACTTCGCCAAAACACGTTATTTTATTCATTAATTAGAATTCGTTAATGATTCTGATACTGCCTCCAAAGATTTCCCTTTTGTTTCTGGGACGTACATTTTTATCCAAACTAATTGCAATAGCATCATAAATGCAAAAATAGCAAAAACAGTTACTGCTCCAATAGAATTAAAAAGTATAGGCACTAAAGAAGGAATAATTGCTGCCAAAACCCAATGAACCGAGCTTCCAAATGCTTGTCCTGAAGAACGTAAATGATTTGGGAAAATTTCAGAAATAAAGACCCAAATAACAGCCCCTTGACCTATTGCATGAGAGGCTATAAATGCAAACAATGATATGGGAACAATCATACCAGACCAGTCATTGTAAAAACATAATGAAACAATACTTAATGAAACAATGTATCCAACAGATCCAATATATAATAACTGCTTTCTGCCCAATCTATCAATTAAAAACATTCCCAATAGGGTAAAAACAAAGTTTGTAATACCAAGGCCTATAGACCCCAATGCTCCTGCTTGCTCTGCCAAACCTGCTTCTGCAAAAATTCTATTGGCATAATATAAAATGGCATTAATGCCACTAAATTGATTAAAAAAAGCAATAAAAAAAGCTAAGGATAAAGGAATCCCATATTTTTTACTGAAGATGCTTTCTGCATCATCTGTGCTTTTTTGAGAATTAACAATCAAATTTACTTGCTCTACTATATCGCCTTCATTGTCATATAAGCTTCTAAAAACTTGCTTTGCTGCTTCAATATTATTTTTTGCAGTAATTAACCATCTCGGACTTTCAGGAATTGCAAACATCATAACTGTGTAAATAATTGCGGGCAATGCTTCTATACCTATCATCCACCTCCAAGCGTCATTACTAATATATTTTGCTAATAAAGCATTGGAAACAAAAGCAATAAGAATTCCAAATACAATATTAAATTGGTAAGTAGCGACCAATCTTCCTCGTTTTTCTTGTGGAGCAATTTCTGATATAAAAGAAGGTGCTGCAATAGTAGAAGCCCCAACACCAATACCTCCAATAAATCTAAATAATGCAAATATCCAAGGGTCTGATGCCATAGAAGAACCTATGGCAGAAATAGTATAGAGCACACCAATAAACACTAAAGTTTTCTTTCTTCCCAATCGATCATTTGGAATCGCTCCAAAAATTGCTCCCAGAACTGTTCCCCAAAGAGCAGCTCCAACAATAACAATTCCATGAAATAAATCATTGCTGCCAAAGAGCGTATAGCTTCCCCACAATCTTTGAATATCTTGTTCTGCACCACTAATTACAATAGTATCAAACCCAAATAAGAACCCTGCTAAAGCAACAGTAATTGACCAATAGTATAATTTTTTTGTATTCATTTTTTCATCTATTATAAATTATTCTTTTTGTCTTTTCTGAAATTTTTATTCAGAGAATTTCAACTACAATTTATGTTATCTATGAAGTAGGGAATCACTTTCTATGGAGATACTTTATTAAGTAAATAATATTGCCAAGGCGCTAACTGTATTTTTTTTTGATTTAAAATAAGGCTTTTATTCAGAAGAAGATCTTCATAGGTTCCTTCTACATCTAAAATGAATGATTGAACTTGATTAGATAGGTTTCCAATAAAGTAAACCTCCGCAACTTCTTTACTTCTTTTAAAAGCTACTACATTTTCATTTTCAGTAGTTAATCTTTCATAAGATGCTGCTATTTTACCGCCATGAAAAGCTAGATGATTATTTTTTAAGTCTCCTAATTTTGTGAGTAAATTCCAGGTATTTCCTTTTGTTTTAGGAATACTATCTTTTTCAAAAAACTTTAACCGATGGTTTAAATCATACTCTTGTCCGCTATAAATTAAAGGCATTCCAGGCATTGCATATACCAATGTTGTTAGAAGTTCACTAGCATCACCCATTCGTTCTTTGAGAGTACCACTCCAAGAATTTTCATCATGATTGGTCACAAAATTCATAGTAAAATCTGTAGGCTCTAGAAGTTCCTTTTGCTTATTTATATAGGTATCAAATTCTTTTACAGAAGCTTCACCTTTAGCAATATTATTTAGTATATGATGTCCTTCCCATGCGTATTGCATATCAAAACCGTTTCTAAAAAGTTCTTGTTGCTCTGCTTCAGCCAGCATAAATAGAGGTTTTATTTTTTTTAATTCAGTTATAGCCTCATTAAAAAATACTGGAGGCACTTTATGAGCTACATCCATTCTATACCCATCTATATTAAAGTTTGTAACCCAATACTTTAGATCATTAATCATCTCTTGCTGCATGTCTAAATTATCGTAATTTAAATCTGCAGTATCTGTCCATCCCCAAGACTTTCCGGTATCTGGGTTTATAGGATCTATAATTTCACCTTGCTCATTTTGAGTATACCACTCTGGGTGAGAAGTAATCCAGGGATGATCCCAACCTGTGTGGTTTGGAACCCAATCTACAATCACATACATACCATTATCATGTGCGGTATCTATCAACTCTTTAAAATCATCCTTATTTCCAAATTCTGGGTTTATAGCTTTATAATCAGATACAGAATAGTAACTTCCCAAGTATTTTTTTCGTTCCTCTTTATCTTCAATTTCACTGGTAAAAGATCCACCAGTTGCCTTTCTTTTAATTTCTGAAATAGGATTAATAGGCATCATCCAAATTATTTTAACACCCAGTTCTTTGAGTCCTGAAATATCTTTTGTGAATGCCTTAAAGGTTCCTTCTGGTGAATATTGCCTAATATTAGCTTCATAAATAACTGCAGTTTCTAGAACTTGATCAGAAATTGGAGCTATTACTTTGTCATTTTTATTTACCTCTACATCTTGTTGGCAAGAAAAAAATAGAATTGATACTACTACTACTAAATTTTTTATTTTCATTATTACTGCTTTTATTCAGTTTACATATCTGTGTTTAACGTTTCGTTTAATCTCATGGCTAAAAAAGCTGCAATTGCAAAAAACACTCCTGCAAATAACATGGCATAGATAGCATTTCCATCTAATAAATATTTATAAATAGGACCAAAAGTTAGGGTTTCTATTCCCATTGGTATAACAATCATCATGTTTAAGATCCCCATATACACCCCTCTTCTTTCTTGAGGAACAATTTTAGAAACCATGGTATACGGTATTCCCATCATGGCTGCCCAACCAATTCCAAATAAGATCATAGGAATTAATACGAGTAAAGGGTCAGATATAAATGGAATCCAAAATAATGCTATTGCTGTTCCTAATAAACTTAATGCATACATTTTCTTATTCCCAAACTTTAGAGTTAAAGGAACTAAAATTAAAGCTATTAGCATTGTAGTTGTGTTGTATGTTAGGCTCATTGCAGCAGATTGAGATCCTGCTTCAGAGATAGAATAGCCCATTGTTTTCATAAAAAGTGGTGTTGAAAATTGCCAATACACAAACAATGCATACCATTGAAAAAGATACACAGCACCAATTTTCCACATAAATTTTGGCATCTCTTTCAGTGCTTCTCTAATTTCAACGAAAGGCTTGGCCATTTTATTTAGTAATGATAATTGTTTAATCTTATTGATTTCCTTCAATTCCTCATCTGATGGAGGAATCTCAGCTGTTTTAAAAACCGACCACAAAATGGTGGTTAAAGACAGTATAGCACCTATATAAAAAGAATAATAAATCCACTGTGGAATTGTACCTGCAACATCTGCTTCTTCACCAAATAAATATTGAAATAAAAGAATAGATCCTGTAGCTAGTAATGTACCCAACCCGCAAAACAAACTCTGCATTTGATACCCTAAACTCAATTGTTTTTCAGGTAATTTATCCCCTACAAAAGCTCTGTAAGGTTCCATAGCAACATTATTACCAACGTCTAAAATCCAAAGTAATCCAACTGCAAACCAGAGAACTGGACTGTGTGGGAAGGCAAATAGACAGATACTCCCTAGCAAGGCACCTATCAAGAAATAGGGTTTACGCCTACCCCATTTTAAAGACCATGTCTTGTCTGACATTGCACCAATAATTGGCTGTACTAGTAACCCTGTAACTGGTCCTGCAATATTTAATATTGGCAACATGTCTTCTGAAGCTCCTAAATATAAAAAAATGGGGTTGATTGCTGTTTGTTGTAATCCAAAACTATATTGAATTCCTAAGAACCCAACATTCATATTAAAGATTTGCCAAAAAGATAAACTTGGTTTCGATATTTTCATATTGGTTAATTAAATATTGGTTTTTTTAAAACTTTAAAACCACCGCTTGGTAGGGATGTAATGTGATGGTTTTTTTATCAATTAATAACTCATTATAATTATTGATGAGAACTTCTTTGTATAGACCCAAGTCAAGTAAATTAATCTTTGATGTTGATTCTGAGAAGTTTAATAGAATTTTCATTTGCTCATCATCTAAAGTTCTACTGTAAGCATAGATTGTAGGATGTTCTTCTTGAATAATTTCGTATTCACCATACACTAATAACAAATTATCTTTTCTTAATGCTACCATTTTTCTGAAATGATTCAACACAGAATTATGGTCGTTTTGTTGAGTAGCTACATTAACTGTTGTATGATTTTCATGCACGGGTAACCATGGGGTTTCACTTGAAAATCCAGCGTTATTTGTGTCATCCCATTGCATCGGTGTTCTACCGTTATCTCTTGAAAGTAAATTTAACTTTTTCAGATAGTGATCCAGATCTTCACCATCTGTAGCGGCTTTTTTATACCCATTAATGGCTGCAATATCTTTGTATTGTTCAATTTTTGTAAATCCAATATTTGTCATCCCTAACTCATCTCCATAATATGTGTAGGGTGTGCCTCGCATAGAAAGAATAAAAGTATTCAGTAACTTGGCAGAGTAATCTTTAAATGCTGGTTTATCACTTCCATATCTGTTTACAAATCTAGATTGATCGTGATTTGATAAATAAATAGCAATCCATCCTTTTTCAGCAAATGACTTATCCCATTTGGTAAACGATTCTTTAAATTGAGCTAGGGTACATTTTTCTAAAGTAGTAACCATATCTGTTGCTTCAAAATGATACGCCATTTGCAATTCTTTACGATCCTCATCTACTAAATTATGGGCATCTTCTAATGTGCTTCCAACACCCTCTGAAACAGCAAAAACATCGTATTTACTCAAAACCTGTTCATACATTTCTTTGAGATAAGTATGAATGTGAGGACCCATACCATGATATTTAATAACGTTTGGTATACTAATATCATAACCCTCTGGAAATGGAGGAAAAGTAATATCCTTACTTACATATTGGAAAGCATCTAAACGAAAACCGTCTACACCTTTATCTGCCCAAAATTTCATAATATCATATACTTCTTGGCGTACTTTTGGGTTCTCCCAATTAAGATCAGGTTGTTTCTGAGAAAAATAATGTAGATAATACGCATCTGTTTGTTTGTCATATTTCCAAGCATCACTATTTTCATCAAAAAAACTCCAACGATGATTTGGCTTTCCTTTTTCTGCAGGCCACCAATGATAATAATCTCTGTAAGGATTGTCTCTAGAACTACGAGATTGTTGAAACCATTCATGCTCATCACTACTATGGTTTACAACTACATCCATGATAAATTTCATGCCACGTTTGTGCAAACCTTCAAGTAGTTCATCAAAGTCTTCCATAGAACCAAACTCTTTCATAATGGCACGATAGTTACTAATATCATAACCATTATCATCGTTCGGAGACTCGTATATTGGGTTTAACCAAACCATAGTAACACCCAAACTTTCTATATAATCTAATTTTTGAATGATTCCTTGTAAGTCTCCAACACCGTTTCCACTAGTATCTTTGAAACTTCTTGGATAGATTTGATAAATTACACCTTCTTTCCACCAATTTCTTTCTTGTTGTGAGTTTTTAGTCATTACAGTATTCTTAGGATCGTTTTTTAAAATTAAAGCTGCTATTATTTACGGTTAAAAAGCTAGTTGAAAGTATAAAATACTATTCAATTTTTAGTCTATAATTATTCAGTGAAATAAATTGAACAAAAAAAATAAAAAATGTTGTTTTTTGGAGTTAAATTCTAGTGTATTTACCCCCTTTAGAGTCTGTTATGGTATTGTTTTCTAGTACAAATAGAATGTCTTCATTGTGGTACGTAAAAGTAAATCCTGATTTAGTAATCTTAGGGTAGTAACTTACGTATGCTTTGGATCCTTCTTTAATATCCCAGATAATTCCTCCGTTACTATTTTTAATATGAAACCAAAGATTTCCTGTTTGATTTTTCCAAAGACCTACAAATTGTTTTTTTAAGCTCTTTGATTCAGGAATAAATTCATTTTTTAAAAAATAGAGATTTTCTTTACGAATTGCAATGGGAAATCTTTTTGCATCTATACTTACATAATAATTTCCTTCATCTTCTTGAATTAGATATGTACCATTAAAATCTTTTAACCAATATGATTCGTTTTCAAACAAGATAGAAACTTGAATCATCTCATTTTTTTTATCAATCCAACTTCCCTCATAGATTGATTTTTCTGAGTTATTACAAGATTGTAATAGTAAGATTCCAAAAAAAATGGTTATGGCTTTTTTCAAAACATTCTGTTTAATCAATATTACAACAAAAAGTATTCCAAAACATACGCATAAAAGACTATTCTTTAATAGGCATATATATTTCTGCTTTCCATTTTAAGACATCTCCTCCAAAATTTGGATTGCTATAAAAGACCTCAAGGGGCTTTTTGTCTATCTTTATATCATTATTTTCTGCATAATCTACTAATGCATACCAAGCTCTATCTGATGTAATATAGTTTCCGTTATATGTAGCTTTTAAGGCTTTTGCTCCATTATATTGTTTGTACTGAATGCGTGAATCTACCGGAAGAGAATCACTTTTTATCACTGGAAAACAGAAATTATAAGCAATACTATCATTTTGTGTATTCCAATTTGTTATTTCAACAAAAGGCGTACCATTCATTGTTATATTTTCAGCAGAAAGAATACTGGTTAATAATGAATAATTTTGCATCATTCCTCTCGCTTTTTCAATTTGCAAGCCCTTCATAGAAATATAGGCACAATAGGTAGATCTTGTGGTGTCTTTTCCTACCACAGTTACTTTAATTTTTTTTAAGTGCTCTTTTAGTTTATCTATAAAGTCTGTTACTGTTTGTTCTGTTCGCTTTTCAAAATCTGTTTTAGAAAAAGGAATCGAAATTTTGTTTGCTAAACTGTTGTTTAAATCTGTGACATATACATTTACTTTAGAGATAGAATCATTTACCGAACTTATAGACCATTCATAATTATAAGTAGAGTCTTTTATCTTAATCTGTTGTGTTAAGTTCGCCAAATTATCTTGTTGAATTGGACTTGAATTCTCTAAACTAGTATTCCAAAGTTTGATGGTTTGGTTGATAGTCCCTGCACTTGTTTTTACCTTAAAAGTTACTAAATAATCGTAGGGTTTTATGATGAGATACCAGAGTAAAAACCCTGCTAAAAGAAACCCAATGATAGCACTTATTTTTTTCATTTTTTTAACTATAAATATCTACAAAATAGATGTTTGTACTATTATTTACTTTTTTGACATGGTTAATTTTTTAGTAACCAATTCTCCAATTTTTCTTCCTTGTCCAACACCTACCTCTACTGCTGCTCTAAAATGAATGCCTCCATACATTCTACTAATGGTAGCCTCATCTGCAGCCGCTTTAAAGGAAGTGAAAGACCGTATTGGTAGCCCATACGGTACCTCAGTATTGTCTGCAAAACTAAAGTTGTCTCCAAAAATAGACGTTAATACTATTGAAGCAGCTCCAGAAACAACAGAATGGCCACTTGTGTATTCTGGAAAGGGTGGCGTTTGTAAAATAGGTTTCCATTCATCATCAAAATAGGTGTTAATTAATGTTTCTGGCCTCACTAAATTACTTCTGTATTTTTCATCCCAACAACTAATAAAAGCATCTGCTATTGCAATAGATGTTTTGGTGTAGGCAAAAACTGTTTTTTTAAAATCTGCTTCTTCTTTTTTTGCGGCAATTTTAGTAATACCAATCCAATGAGCTCCTGGTGTTATTTTTTTTACTGCAAACATCAAATGACCACGAGTTACAGAAACGTAAGGGTTACAATCCCAAAATTGAGCAATAGCAATCTCTTCTGAGGTGTCTCCTTTTTTTGTGATTTCTTTACTAATCTCATATACCTCGACAAGTTCTTTGTAAAAATCAGAATTTTTATTCATTGAAAATTTTGGTGGAGGTATTGGTTTAAATTGGTCTGCTGAGTCTAAAACAAAAGAGCGTATTTTGTTCCAGTGAGGTTCTAAACCATCCATATACGAGGGTGGTGTTGGCTGCCATCTACTTTCGTCTTGAGAATCTACACTAAACTTGGGCATGGTGCGTGTTTGTGCATAGTTATCTTTGTTCATCCAAGTAGTTATATGAGCTGCTACTTCCAAACCGTAGGCTTTAGATTCATTAAATTCTCGTGGGTTTTTAGCTTCCCAAATATTATATAAACTATCTCTATACATTTCAATTTTCTCTTCAGAAAAGATCAATTGCTTGCTAATATTTAAATGTGCAATAATTGCTGCAAGCGGATAATTTATCTTCTTTGCTGGATTAGGTGATGGAATTGCCTCTAAGTGTTTAATTTGGTTTTTTAATGAGTGATAACTACTGTCATTTAGAGCTAATATTTCATAGGCTGCAATGTTTGGATACACAAAAACTCTACTTGCTACTGGCGGAGAAAATATATCGTGAATCATAACATCTACTACTTTATCTATAGCTGTATGAAAATTGTCGGTAGTAACTTCTATAGGTTCTGAATTCTCTTTACATGAGAAAATCAGCAAACATAATGCGCTTACTATTAAAGAGGTTTTATAATTTTTTATAATCATCTTTTAATTTGTTAATTCATATACTTGAGCATGGTCATTATTAATAGTTGCTAAAACATATGATTTATTTTGAACTTTAATTATATTAAGTTTCTTTACAGCCTTTTGGTTAAAGTCTAGTCCAATTTTATTTCCTAAAACAATCTTATCTTCATTAAAAATTAATGCTCCAGGAAAAGAATCAAATCTTCCTTGATACGGACTTACGCCAAAATAATTCCCTGCTACTAAAACTTCATTATCTCCATCAGCATTAAAATCGTATTCTAAAAAAGCTGAAATTGGTGATACTTGCAACTCGTTTTTAAAAGGAATAAATGTAAATGTATTGTTTTCATTTTTTAAATACCCTGAAGCTAAAGTATGTACTTCTAATATACGAGCCTTCTTTAATACTGATTTTTCAAAAATTTCGTTTATTGATTTTCCTGCAAAGCTTTTATAGCTTGTAAACTTTTTCCGTAAACTTACAATTTGACTGGCCAATTCATCCAATCCTAACAAAGGATAATAAGCTTCATTTTTATAATTGCATAGTATGGTTTCTGTACTTCCGTTACCATCAAAATCTGCATAATACATTCTTAATGGGTATTCTTCTGAAGCATTAAATTTTGAGTTTTTACCCCAGTTTCCTAAGAGGTAGTCTACATCTCCGTCTTTATCAATATCAAAAGCAGCTATCTGTTGCCACAGACCTGTTAAAGTAGCATCTATGAGTTTTTCTTCTGTAAAATTGCCCTTTGTATTTTTAAAAAACTTGGGTGTCATCCATTCTCCTACCAAAATAAGGTCTACAAAGCCGTCTGTATTATAATCTTCCCAAATAGCATCTGTAATCATTCCTGTATTTTGAAACGATTGATTTTCTAGGATTGAAAACTTGCCGTTTTCATTTTTTAAAATATAAGAATTAGGCATGGCTCCAAAATTATTGGATACCGTATTATTTCCAACAAAAACATCTAAATCTCCATCATTATCATAATCTGCTGCTTTTATAACTGCTGCATTTTCAAAGTATGCTGGTAGTTCTTGTTTTTCAAAACCAACACTGCTCTGGGTATAGTAAGTGTCTAATAAAGGTGTCATTTTATTGTAAAAATCTGCCCCTCCTGTTCCAACAATTACATCGTTTTTTTGATCGTTATTTAAGTCAGCAATTAGGGCTACAACATCTTCAGTAATAGAATCGTTTGCAATAGTTTGAATATTTTTTTCTCTATAAATACTATCAGTTTGTAAAAAAACTTTCGATGGGTTAAACTTAGAACCACCAAAATAAATATCTTCTTTCCCGTCATTATTTAAATCTCCTACAGCAATAGCAGGACCTCTATCTGAGGTTTGATAAGGGATTAATTTTTGGCGATTAAAATCTGTATAATTATCTTCTACATGAGTAAAATGTATGCCTAAGTTATTGGCGCTCTTTTTAAAAAGAGGTGTTTCTTTTTTAAAGAAAGATTTATAATTAAAAGGCTTTGTATTTTCTGGACTGATAGTCATTTGCTGATTTACAGCAATATTTTTTAGAGTTTGATAGGTTTTGTTGGGCCAAACAATAGTTATTGAATCTACCTGTTGAATAGCTCCGTACCCAAAATGAACCATTGGTTCTGAAGAAGATTGAAAACCTCTTACCGTGTACAATTCTTTGAATTGTAATTTTCCTTGCTCATAGGCGTAAACTTTAGTTCCTATCCCAAAAGTATTGGGTGCTGGATAGCTAAATTTTAATTGAAGATAATTAGCTTTTTCATTCGTTTGATTGATATACAATGATACATCTTCATTAATAGTACTGACCACTAAATCTAGATCTCCGTCATTATCTAGATCGCCCAAGGCTGTAGCTCCTGAAACTCCTTTTTTATTTGAAATCCAATCACCAGATTTATCTTCAAACTCTAAATTTTTAGTTCCTTTAAAAATATAATTATGAGCTTCTCCAGGAGGCATCATTTGCAATGCTTTTTGGTCTACCAATTTTGTATTGTCTATTTTTTTCTGAATTTGTTCGTTAGAAACAAATTTAATAAAGTCTAGATCATTTGGTCTCTTTGAAATTCCGTTAGATATAAATAAATCTTGCTCACCGTCTTGATTAAAATCTGCAAACAAACTACTCCAACTCCAATCTGTAGCAGCAATTCCACTAAGTAGAGCCGTTTCTAAATAACTAGAATTTTGCTGATTTATATACAGCATATTTCTGGTAAACTGATAGTGATACCCAAACTTTTGAGTTCTTAGTTTCTGAATCTGAATATTATCATCTCCTTCAGAAGTTTTTAAAACTAGCTCATCTTCAGGCAGCATGTCTAAAGAAATAATATCTGGCAAACCATCATGATTAATGTCTGCCACATCATTTCCCATAGAAAAACGGGTGGTATGACCAAAATAGTCTTTCAATTGATCAGAAAAAGTACCATCACCATTGTTTATGTAATAATAATCATCTTCATGAAAATCATTTCCAACATAAATATCCGGAAAGCCGTCTTGATTAAAATCTGCAACAGAAATACCCAATCCATAACCATTAATTCCACCAAAAATTCCTGCAGATTCACTTACATCTGTAAATATTCCTCCATCATTTCTTAGCAATCTATCTCCTGTTTGCTCATTTCGTTTGTAACGTAGAGCTGCTTTCCCAAAAGACTCTTGAGTGTGAATGGCGTGGTTTAAAAGATATATATCTAAATCACCATCTAAATCAAAATCTAAAAATGCTGCAGAAGAGCTATAAGAATCAAAATCTAGTTGGTATTTTTCTGCACTTTCGGTAAAGGTTTCATCTCCATTATTAATGTATAATTCATTGTAGCCATAAAACCCATGCACACCAACAACAGCACAGACATAAATATCTAATAAACCATCACCATTTATATCTCCCATAACCGCTCCAGTGTTCCATGAACTATTACCAGATACACTTGCCTTGGTTGTAATGTCTTCAAATTGTAAGTTTCCTTTGTTTATAAATAACTTGTTTTTTTCTTGATTTGCTGATAGAAAGATATCTAAAAGACCATCGTTATTTATGTCACCTAAAGCAACTCCACCTCCATTATAATAATATAAATAATCAAGAATATTTAACTCATTAGAAGGTGTAATTGTATTCTTAAAGTTCAAGCCTGTTTCTTGAGAAGTTGGATTCTTAAACAACAGCTCCTTTTGATTACATGCGAACAATAGCAGAGAAAAACACAGTATAATTGCCTTATTATTCATTGATTAAAAATAGTTTTGGACGTTCATTATTAATAGCCGCTATAAGGTAGGTCTTTCCTTTATTATCTTTAATTGTTTTTAAATGTTTTACTTCATTCTTAATCACAAAACCTGATGTATTGTACTCTTGCCAAGTAAACCCTAAGTTTCCATCACCTAATAAAACCGATCCATAATTTGCATCTAATCTAGAATATTGAGGCTTAAATTCAAAGTTATTTCCTGCCATAATAATATCTAAATGACCATCATTATTAATATCGGTACACACAATTCCGCAGACACAAGAAAGCTGAACACGACTTGGAAGTTTTTTTACACTAAATTTCCAATCACCTTCGTTTACAGCAATAATTGTTTCTGAAATACTACTTTGCTTCATAATTGAATTTTCGAAAATTGATGGTGAAAATAGTTCATCAATAGATTTTTTAGCATATTCGGAGGCCTTTAAATTTTGCTTTTTCAGAGAGACTAACTGAGCTGTTAATTCTTTTTTCATATGAATTGGATAGTCTTTTCCATTCTTATGATTGGTCATAATTTGCTCAAAAGTTCCATTATTATCAAAATCATTCACCCACATTTTTACAGGATTTTCAAAAGAGGTTTTATGCATGGTATTACTCCCTTGGTTTCCAAGGATAAAATCTACATCACCATCATTATCTAGATCTGCAGCTTCTACAACATTCCACATTCCAAATAAATTATCTAGGGTTGAAGTTTGTTTGATAAGTCTTCTACCATTATTGATGTAGATTTTTGGTGTATCCCATTCAGAAACAGTCATCAAATCTTTTTTGCCATCTTTGTCTATATCTTTCCAAATTGCATGAGTAATCATTCCTGCATTTTTAACATCATAGGCTACTTTTTCTGTAGTATCTGAAAAAGTTCCATCACCATTATTTTCTAAAAATTGATGACTAGGGTTTACTCCATAAGTTGCTACCAAACTTCTAGCACCAACAAAAACATCTATATCTCCGTCATTGTCAAAATCATAAGGAGCAATCACTGCAATGTTTTTTCTTAAAGGTGGTAGTTTTTTTGCTGCTGGCTCAAAAGTTCCCTTCCCGTTATTAAGATATAGTCTTACCTTATAATTATTTTGCTCCCCTATTTCATTTCCGCCTGACCCAATCATTAAATCTAAATTTCCATCTCCATTGGCATCAAAAAAAGTAGCAGTGGTATCTTCAAATAAGGCATCTTTTTCGAAAGATTTTTGAATTGATAGCGCTACTTTTCCATCTCCTAGATTTAAATACAAAAGACCCGATTGATTTTTTGCTCCACCAATATAAAAATCTTCATTACCATCATTATTAATATCTCCAACTGCCAAGGCAGGCCCTTCTTGCGATAACATTTTATTAATTAAGCCTTCATAATCAAAGTCGGAATAACTGTTTTCTTGATGTTTTACTAACTTCGTTTTTTTAATTTCCGTTAGCAGCGTCTTTTCTTTCTTAGGTTTAAAAGGCTTTTGAACTTCAGTAGCGTCTAATTGCTGTAAGGTTAGCGTTGTGTTTACAGCAACATTGCTCCACTTTTGAGTTGTATTATCTGGCCAAATTACACGCAAAGAATCTATGGTTGTTACCTCGCCCAGACCAATGGTCATCACATAATCCATAGAAGATTGAAACCCTCTTGAAGGCATTTGCTCTTGTACGTATATATTGTTGTTATTAAAAATTTTTACAGTACTTCCTATGGCAAATTTATTGGCTTTTGTACCTTCCAATTTAATTTTTAAATAACTATTGTTGGTTAATGAATCTGTATTGTTTCTATAAACAAAAGGCAACATGTTTACATTATTAATGACCAAATCTAAATCGCCATCATTGTCTAAATCACCATAAGCAACACCATTTGACAAACTAGGTGTTTCAAAACCCCATTCCTTATTTGCATTGTCAAAAGTAATATCACCATTATTTCTATAGGCGTAATTTGGCTGAGGTTTTACAGGCATTTTATTAATAATAGAATCTATTGCCTGTTTTCTGCCTGTTAAAGCCATTTTTTGAATGATTTCATTTGCAAAAAAGTTAACAAAATCTAAATCTGTTAAATCATGATTAATTCCGTTGGTAATAAAAATATCTCTGTTACCATCATTATCCATATCAAAAAGTAACCCAGCCCAACTCCAATCTGTTTTTGCAACACCACTGTGATAAGCAACCTCAGAAAAAGTGCTATTCCCATTGTTTAGCTGTAGCGTATTTTGGATGTATTGCTGAGAAAAATCTTTACTTTGTTTTAATTTAAAAACATTGTAACCTTCAAATTCCATTACAGACTTCACTCGCTGATCTGCTTCAGGCAACATGTCTGTAATAAAAATGTCTGCATTTCCATCGTTATTAATATCTGCAATATCTACACCCATGGCAGATAAACTTAAATGAGAGGTCCAATTGGTAATGTCTTCTTTAAAAGTACCATCTTGATTGTTGATATACAGATAATCTCGTTCATAAAAATCATTAGAAACATAAATATCTGGATACAAATCTCCATTCATATCGGTAACCATGACGCCTAAACCAAAACCTATTAAGCTTCCATAAATACCTGCCTGCTCACTTACATCTACAAATTTACCATTGTCATTTCTTAATAGCATATCTCCAACACCTCTAAATATTTCTGGAACATTTGCCCAGTCTTGAGCTCTTTTATCTCGTTGTTCTGCATATCCTAGACTACTTACAGGAATGTTGCTGTTATTTAAAATATAGGCGTCTAAATCTCCATCTTTATCATAATCAAAAAAAGAAGCATGTGTAGAAAACCCTGTTTTTGCAAGGTTAAATTCAGCTGCTTTTTCTGTAAATGTTAAATCTCCATTATTAATATACAGATCATTATCATGGTTGTTGCCTTTTAAATTTCCAGCATTACTTACATAAATATCTAGTAAACCATCTTGATTGATATCTACCATAACTACACCTGTAGACCAAGGTTTGTTTCCTTCTATTCCAGCACTTATAGAAATATCTTCAAATGTTAAGTTGCCTTTGTTGAGATATAGTTTATTAGCCACCATATTACCTGTTAGATAAATATCCGCTAGACCATCATTGTTAATGTCTCCAATAGCAACACCTCCTCCATTGTAGAAGTTTCTGTATTTGAAAATATTAAAATTCTTTTGGTTTTTAACTTTATTGAGAAAGTCAATGCCTGTTTCTTTGGCATCTAATAATGTGAATAGGGTCTGAGTCTTACTTGCGGTAGACTTATTTTCCTTCTCTAAATTACAGGAATAAATTACCGCGATCATCAGTACTAAAATAATTTTTCTTACTATAAATTGTGTCATTATTTATTTGCCTTTAAAAAAATAGGTGTATCATTATTTATAGAAATAACATAAAATAATTCCTCTTTAATTTTTAATGTTTCTATGTTTCTAGCTTCTCCAGAAATATTAAAATCCTGGTCTAAACTTTCGTTAAAAAACCCTTCTGTATTGTTCAACAAAATTAGACCATGAGAGGCATCTAATTTACCCAATTGTGTGTTAATATTATAATTATTTCCAACTAAAAGAGCATCCGTAAAACCATCGTTATTAAAATCGTCAAGAGCTATGTCATTAACAGAAGATACTTGTGCCATAAATGGCAATTGATGTTTTTTAAAAGTGTTATTTCCCACATTCTCAAAATAACAACTCCCTAGTTCAAAAACTTGTTTTTTGTAGGCTCCTTTAATCTTTTCTTTCGGAAGAAGTTCTGTAAATGAAGCATTTGCAAAATCCTTGTAGGATAAATATTTTTTATTTAAAAATGGCAATTGCTTTACCAATTCATCTTTAGAGGCAAAGGGCGTTTCTTGTTTTTGATAATAATAGGTGATAACTGGGTCTACAGAACCGTTATCGTCAAAATCATTGCTATACAATGTTATGGGTTTATTTTCGCTTGCCTTCAATCGAGTATTTAAGCCCCAATTTCCTGCAATAAAATCTAAATCTCCGTCTTTATCAAAATCGGCTACTTTAATTGTATTCCACCATCCGTTTGTTTTTTCTAACTGAGTGTTTTTTTGAAGTATTAATTTTTTGCCATCATTTAGAAACACTTTTATAGGCATCCAATACCCGGCAACTATTGCATCTAAAAGACCATCATTATTCAAATCTTTCCAGACAATATCTCGTATGTTTCCACTTTCTTTAAAATCAAGACCAAATTTTTGCGTTACATTGGTAAAATTTCCTAATCCATCATTCTCAAAAATATAGTGTGTTGGTGTTTTTCCAAACTGCCAAGGAAGTATATTTGAAACTATGGAGATGTCTTTGTCTCCATCATTATCTATATCTATTGCTCTTACTTTAGAAGCATTAATTTCAATTGTTGTAAACTGAATGGTATCTCTTTTAAATTTTCCTTGATAGTTAATGTATAATTTTGGTTGTAAAGGAGTTCCTTTTCTAAATTCGTTGCCTCCACTAACTACCAACAAATCTTTAAAGTCATCTCCATTGGCATCAAACAAAACAGCATATACATCTTCGTGAATTGCAGTATTTTTAAAAACAGAATCTTGTACAGAAGCAAATTGGCCTTTTTTATTTTGAATAAAAAGCTCACTGGCTTGAGATTTTCCTCCACTAATAAATAAGTCTTCTAATCCGTCATTATTTATATCAGAAACTGCAATATGTGGTCCTAAATTGGTGCTTGCGTAGGGTATTATTTGATCTCTATTAAATTCTAATGATTGTGAATCTTTGTGTTTAAAACTAAGAATAGAATCTTTGTTTACTAAAAAAGATGGTTGTTTTTTAATCGCTGTATGGAGATAATTTTTTGCGGCATCCTTATAAAAAACTTCTATTTCTTGATTAGTTTGTACATTTTTTAATGTTTCATATGCATTCGTACTCCAAATAATTTGTAATGAATCTATTATGGTAGCATCTCCTAGTCCAAGATGTATTTTGGGTTCTACAGATGATAAGTATCCTTTTGTTGTATAGTTTTCTTCGGTAATTATTTGATTTTTACAGTAAGCTTTTACGGTTGCTCCAATTCCAAAAGTATTGTTAGAATTCCCTATAAACTTTACTTTTAAATAGTTGTTTTGATAAATTTTATTTGAATTGTTTTCTAATACATACGCTTCTTCATTAATGTTATTAACAACTAAGTCTAAATCGCCATCATTATCTAAATCTACAGAAACACCTCCGTTACTAAATGAGTTTTCGTGAGATAACCAGCTAGAAGTTACATTACTAAATGTCTTGTCTTGATTATTTTTATAAAAATAATTTTTAACTTTTTTTTGAGGGATTTGTTTGGACAGTTCTAAATTTCTTTGAGATTTTTCTGTTGCTAACTGTTTTTGAATAGCTTCATTTGAAATAAAGTTTATATAATCCATATCGTTGGTGGCTCCTAAAATACCATTTGTGATATAAAGGTCTTTAAAGCCATCATTATCATAATCTCCAACTATCGGGCTCCAAGACCATTCTGTTGCTGCAATACCGCTTAAATAAGCCGCTTCACTAAAGGTTTCATTACCATTATTATAATGCAAGGTATTTTGCATAAACTGAGGGGCGTATCCATTTTTTAAATAATATTGATAGGTCTGGTATGGAAATTCTAATCCAGATGTTTTGTATGTTTTTAGATTTCCGGGAAGCATATCTAAGGAAATAATGTCCATTTTGGAATCATTATTTAAATCAGATATTGCATTACCCATTGAAAAATGAGAAGTATGGCCTAAGGCAGTTTTATCTTTAGATATAACCTCTTTAAAAGTATTGTCTTTTTGATTTATATATAGGTAGTCATTTTCAAAAAAATCATTACCTACATAGATGTCTGGGTAACCGTCGTTTGTTACATCTCCAATAGATAATCCTAAGCCATATCCTATTTTTCCTTGAAAAATTCCAGATTGAGAAGATACGTCTTCAAACTTCCCTTGTTTATTTTCAAATAATTTATCTCCAGACATTTGATCTACTTCTGTTCGTATAGAACCTTTCCCATAATTACTATTAGGATATAAAGAATGATTCATTAAAAAAAGATCTAAATCTCCATCTTTATCATAATCAAAGAAAGAAGCTTGTGTTGCAAAAGAGGCAATGTCTAAACCATAGAAAGAAGCAGCTTCTTTAAACCTAGGAATTCCATTGTTATCTGGACCTTCATTTATATATAATAAGTTGTTCCCTTTAATTGAATTATGTGCTCCTATTTTACAAATATAGATATCTAGAAATCCATCATTATTAATATCTACGGTAGTGACGCCTGTAGTCCAAGGAGTTGAATTATTGATAAGTGCCTGTTTGGTAATGTCTTTAAATTGAAGACCTCCTGTATTTAAATACAATTTATCTGCAGTTTGGTTTCCTGTAAAATAGAGATCCGCTAAACCATCATTATTAAAATCTGCGGCGGCTACTCCGGCTCCGTTATAATAATATAAATAGTTTAAAATATTTAAATCAGTGGTACTTGTTAAGTTATTTTGAAACTTTATTTGAGTTTTATTACTAGGTAAGCTAACAAACAAAGAATCATTGTTGTTACAAGATACTAATAAGAAAAGAAGACTACATACTATAAACTCTTTCATGTTGTAAGAGGTTATTATATTTAAAAGAAGTTTAAATCACTTCAAAGTAAATAAGTTTTGTAAATAATTAAAGAGGGTAAAAATACCCTCTTTAATTTTAATATCAATAAAAGATAAAATTTAGTATCCTGGATTCTGAACTAAATTAGGATTTGATAACAATGCTGTTAATGGAATTGGGAATAAGTTTTTATTCGCATCTCCGACAGCTGCTGGGTCTTTAAACTCCCAGTCTTTTGTAAATTGACCAAATCTAATTAAATCGTTACGTCTAAAAAACTCAACATACAATTCTCTACCTCTTTCGTCTATCATATCGTCTAAACTTAGAGATCCTAAAGGAGTTGCATCCCTTAAAACTCTTAATTCATTTACTTCTGCTAAAGCTTCACCTGCATTTCCTGCTCTTAACATTGCTTCTGCTCTCATTAAGTGAGCATCTGCATATCTAAAAATAGTTTCGTGAGCTCTAAAAGAATCTTCATTTGTACCATTAAAAGGGTGGTACTTAATAACTCTAATGGCTTGTGCTTCATTACTATTAGTTAAACTAAAGTCTCTTGAATACACCAAAGGATTTCCTGCTCTATCTGTTAAAGCTTGTCCAGTACCAGAATATTGCTGACCTACTAAGAAGCCATACCCCATACCATAGTTGTCTGTATTATTTGCATTTGAAGCGTCTGGCACCCATCCTCTTCTTTCTTCTTGTCCAGAACCTACATAGTTTTCATTGGCATCTCCTTCAAATAAATCATAAAATTCAGCTAACGTAGAAAAACCATTCCAACCTCCACCTTGGTTAGGCGTTACCATGTTGTAATGCATACCATTCCAGATTCTGTTTCCAATTCCTATGTTTCCAAATAAAACGGTTTCTGTATTTACAGTTGGTTCAAATAATTTGAAATATCCATCCTGTAAAGCAAATCCACTAGCTTCAACAGCATTTACAGCATTAATTACTTCTTGGTAATTAGGTGCTGAACCTGTATAACGTTCGCTGTTTAAAATTAATTTTGCTTTTAGAAAGTTAGCCGCTGCTTTAGATGCACCGTTTGTTTCCATACTTGGACCCGTATTAGGCAATCCTCCAATGGCTTCGTTTAAGTCATTTAAAATATAAGCATAGGCTTCAGATGGTGACAGTACAACTGGTGTTGCAACTGGATCATCTGTAGCTTCTCTAAATGGATTTTGACCCCACATATCTAACACAAAGAACATACTAAAAGCTCTTAAAAACTTTGCTTCTGCTACTTGTTGTTGCGATGAATTACTCAGAGGATCAATAATTTGACTTGCTTTTAACACCTTAGAGTTTAACTGGTTCCAGGTACTTAATAAGAAACCATGATCTACTTTCCATGTATGATTGTGAAGTGAACGCCACAATCCGTTATCTCCCCAGTCACTTCCTCTTGTAGGAATTACTTGTTCGTCTGTAGTTACTTCGTTCAAAGCAAAGAAATTTGCCTGATCTCCTAACATACCCCATGTTTCACCATACAGTCCGTTTAACGATTCTTGTGAATCAGCTACCCCTGTAAAAGAAACATCTTGTATCACTGAATCCGTAGCTTCAAGTTCTAAATCTGAACAAGAATAAAGTGCTGTCATGGAAATAAGTGATAGTAAAACTATTTTTAAATTAAATTGTTTTTTCATCTTTTATATTTTTTAAAATTTTGCGTTAATTCCAAAAGTAATTGTCGTTGGATTTGGATATGCTCCATAATCCATTCCAATAGAAGGTAAATTACCTCCTGTAGCAGAACTAACTTCTGGATCTAATCCTGAATAATCTGAAGATAACCATAGGTTTTGCCCTGTTACAGAGAATACCATAGATTTAAAAACTCCTTCTCCAGATAGTGGCATGTCATAAGCTAAAGATAAATTTTGCAATCTTACAAAATCTCCTTTTTCTAAAAACCTAGTAGATGCAGCAGCAGATGCTCCTAATGCTTCACCACTTGTTAACGTTTCTGGAAGTACATTTCTAGTTGTATTAAAAGCTCCTGCAGTAAAGAATGCATTTGCTGTGTTGTTGTATATGTAGTGACCAAACTGCCCATTAAAATAAGCAGACATTGTAAATCTCTTGTAACTTAAATTGGTAGATAACCCTCCTGTTAAATTAGGTAAAGCACTTTTTCCAACAAAACTTTTGTCTTCGCTTATAATTGGCTGTCCAGCTCCATCATATCCATCAAACTGCAATAAATAATAAGAGAATAATGAATGTCCTTCTTGCAATCTCATTGCAAAAGCACCGGACAATCCTGGTCCGTTTACATTAGCAAAGTCATATTGTCCAGAAAGAGATTCTACCATATTATCATTGTAAGCAATGTTAAAGTTTGCAGACCAGTTAAAATCTTCTGTTTGAACTAAATCATATCCTAAAGAAAATTCAACCCCTTGATTTACAATTTTTGAGTCTGGTAAGTTTCTAAATTTTTGAGATAAAATAGCGGGTTGAGCTTCATCAACTAAAAATAATAAATCTCTTGTTTCTTTTCTGTATACATCTATACTTCCAGAAAGTCTGTCATTATTAAAACCGAAATCTAATCCTGTCGCATATTGTAGTGTTGATTCCCATTTAAGGTCATTACCACCAAATGAAACAATACCATTACCGTTACTTAGATCTATCTCCCCATTATTTTGAGGGTTTAATCCATTCCAACGAGATCTGTTTACATAATTACCATAACCTACTCCTTCTTGATTTCCTGTTAAACCTGCACTTACACGTAGTTTTAACGTAGACATATTACTATCACTCATGAAGTCTTCTTCGTTTAACTTCCATGCGAAAGCTCCTGAAGGAAAATAACCATATCTGTTTGCTTCTGGAAAAGCAGAAGAACCATCAGCTCTTACTGTAGCAGTAAACAAATACTTGTCTGCTATTGTATAATTTACTCTTCCAAAAAATGATTGTAACTCTGTTGTATTATCATAAGAATCAACAGCTAAAGATCTTATTCCAGATTTTGATGTTCTTGGTGTAAAGCTAGAGGTTGTGAAATCTAATCCATCAAACCCTCTTACGTAAACTCCATCAATATTAGGTGCGTAACCAAATTGTTGATACTGACCTGATATTTCGCCAGCAATACCTGTAACAATATTTTTAAGGCTAGATCCCATTAAATCTAAATCTTTTGTTGAGAAACCCCAAGCTCCAGAATACATTCCTGAGCTACGGAAACTTTGGTAAGAAAAACCTCCTAAAACATCTAATCTAGAATTTTTATATTCTTTATTGTATGATATCGTAGCTTCTAATAATTCGTTTTGTACTTCTAATACATTGTAAGCTCCTCTACCATTACCTGGTATTCCATCTTCCAATCCTAATACATCAGCTGATGTAACAGAAAAGTTGTCAGAATCTGATTGATCTAGACCAACAGATACTTTCGCTTTTAGATTAGAAGTTAAATCATATTCAAGAGATACATTGGCTAAGTATCTGTTTGTATTTGTTGTTCCTTTTGTATATGCTAATAAGTTAGCAGGGTTTACCAAAGTTCCTCCATCGTAATCTGGGTCATTAGGCCAAGTAGGATTTGCAGAAAAAGCTGCTCCTAAAATATCTCCTTTGTAACCAGCAGTTCCTCCAGTAGGTGCTAAATTATCATCTACTCTAGATACAGATCCTTGGAAAGAAAGTGTTAACTTATCATCTAAAAATCGTTGATTAAGGTTTAATCTAGCTGTAAGTCTTTCTAAATTTGAATTCTCAACAATACCTGTTTGATTTCCAAAACCTAAAGTAGCTATATAAGATCCTTTGTCATGAGACTTAGAATAACTTAAATTTTGATTGTGTGATTGAGCTGTTCTAAAAACAACATCTTGCCAATCTGTCGAATATCCAACATTACTTACTGCATCTACAGCCAATCCTAATCTTCTTCTTTCTGAAATAAATTGGCTAGCATTTAGTAGATTATAAGTTTGTCTTGCCTTAGAAGAACTAACATTTGCTTGGTAATTAAACTCACCTTTTTTAGATCTTCCTTGCTTAGTCGTAACAATAACAACCCCATTTGCTCCTCTAGAACCATAAATGGCTGTAGCTGATGCATCCTTTAAAATACTAATACTTTCAATATCGTTAGGATTTAAAAAGCTTAGTGGGTTTTTTGCTGGATTTCCTCCAAGACCAATAACATTTGCTCCTGCAGTAGTTGCACCTCCTGATAAAGGAATACCATCTACTACAAATAAAGGATTGTTGTTAGATCTAACAGAGTTAGAACCTCTAATACGAATATTAACGCCAGCTCCAGGTGCTCCACTTGTGCTTGAGATCTGAACCCCAGCAGTTTTACCCTGTATTAGTTGTTCTGGCGAAGAAATAACACCCTTGTTAAAGTCTTCTGATTTTACAGAAGTAACAGCTCCTGTTGCATCTTTAACTGTAGTTGAACCGTACCCAATAACTACTATTTCGTCTAACTCTGTAGCGTCTTGTGTCATAGTAACATTAATTACAGCTTCAGAACCTACAGTTCTTTGTTCTGTTTTGTACCCAAGATAGTTGTAAACTAACACATCACCTTGTTTAGCGCTAATTGTGTAGTTCCCATCAAAATCTGTTTGTACCCCCGTTGTTGTACCTTGTATGGTAATGCTAACGCCCGGTAAACTACCATCGGCATCAGAAACAACTCCTTTAACTGATTGTCCATAGGAAATACTACCAATAAGTAGCATTATAATCAGTAAAGGTTTTTTAAGTAAACTATTTTTCATAAAAGTTTAATTTTAATTAATAATGATTTGTTTGTTTTAATTTTTAGAGATTGTTGCCAAATTAACACTTTTTTAACTTCAAAAGAAGTAAAGTCTCAATAAGGTTAGCAAATTAACATTTTTCTGAGCTTAAAAAAAGAATAATGCAATAAAATAAGCGAAAACGTTTTCGTGTTTTTTAACGTTAGTGTTTACAATAGAAACTATCTTTAAACTATTGACTACTAGCAGATTATTTAATAAAAAATTTATATTAAAGTACCGCTACTTTAGATAAAAGAGTTTAAAAAGTTGGTTTTTATAAATTATAAATTAATAAAATTCTAGCTTAAAGCTCTTTAATCCTGATATTTCTGAAGGAAACTTTGTCACTATGGTCTTGAAGACCTATGTATCCGGTAGAATATTTACCAAATCCTTCCCAATCTTTAAACTTAGAATTAGCAACCATTTTTTCCCATTCAACTCCATGAAGAGGAAAAGATATTGTTGTTTTTTCATTCATAGTAACACGTGCAATATTGGTTGTATGATTCACCTCTAAAACACACAGGTTCCACTCTCCTGCTGGATATATATCTTCTGTTGGATATCCAATCATATCATACAAAGAACCCGCTTTATGAATTCCATCTCCTACAAATGAATCTGGATGCTTTGCATTGTCTAAGACCTGTATCTCAGGGCCAGTCATATAAGCCTCAGAAAACTTTTCGCTTTCATGTACGCCCCAAAAAATACCACTATTGCCTGCTTCTGATATTTTCCACTCTAGTGATAAAATAAAATTAGTGTAGGTTTTCTTTGAAATAATATTTTTCCCTCCTTCTTTACCTGGAGTAAATACCATGACATCATCTTTAATAGTCCATTCTGGGTATATGTCTTCAGAAAGATAACCACGCCAATTATCTAAAGAACTTCCATCAAATAAAATTGTCCAATCACTATCATTGATTGTTTCACCTGGTGATGAAACTTTCTCTGTTTCGGCTTTTTCTTGCGATTTTTTTTCTGATTGGTTACATGCTACTAAAAAGCATAAACACACTAATAAAGTTATTCTTGCCATATTTATAATATTAAATTCCTATAATTCTTTTTAATTGGTCTTCATTTTTATCTCCTTCACTTCCTGCAAAATCATCAAACTTTTTACTAGTTGTTTCAATGAGATGATTTTTAATGAAAGTTACGCCTTCTTTTGCCCCTTGTGCTGGACTTTTTATCACGCACTCCCATTCTAATACAGCCCATACATCACAACCATATTCTGTTAGTTTTGAAAAAACTTGCTTAAAATCTACCTGGCCATCTCCTGGAGAACGATACCTTCCTGCTCTATTTTTCCAATCATTATACCCTCCAAAAGTTCCTTTTTTACCAGTGGAATGAAATTCTGCATCTTTTACATGAAAAGCTTTAATAAATTGATGATAATGATCTATGTATTTTAAATAATCTAATTGTTGCAATACAAAATGTGATGGATCATATAAAATATTAACTCTCTTATGATTTCCTGTTGCTGCTAAAAACCGTTCAAAAGTATCTCCATCATGAATGTCTTCAACAGGGTGTACTTCGTAACAAACATCTACTCCTTGATCATCAAAGGTGTTTAAAATAGGCAGCCATCTATTAGCCAACTCTTTAAATCCTGTTTCCACCAAACCCTTAGGTTGTTGTGGCCAAGGATGCATCATTGGCCAAAGTAGCGACCCAGAAAAAGTAGCATGTGTTTTTAAACCTAAACGCCTACTTACAATGGCAGCTTTTTTCATTTGATCTATGGCCCACAAGGTTCTTTCTTTTGGTTTTCCTTGTAATTCTTTAGGTGCAAAAACATCAAACATTAGGTCGTGAGCTGAATGAACTGCTACTAGTTGTCCTTGAATATGAGTTGATAGTTCTGTAATTTCCAAGCCAAAAGAATTTATTTTTCCTTTAAACTCATCACAGTATGTTTGACTTTCAGAAGCAATATCTAAATCTATAATACTCTTGTCTAATGTAGGTATTTGAACACCAATATACCCAAGGTTACTTGCCCATTTACACAGGCCTTCTAGAGAGTTAAAAGGTGCTTTTTCATCCATAAATTGTGCTAAAAAAACAGCAGGTCCTTTAATTGTTTTCATATTTTTTATTCAATAATTAAAAATTACAATGCATAGTTTTCATCAATAGCCACCCATACATTTCCGTTTTTATGTGATGTAATAGCTTTTTCTATAAAACTCATACCTCTTACACCATCTATAATGGTTGGAAATTCGCCTTTATTATAAGGTTCATTACAAATTGCTCTGGCTACTCCTTTATATATGTTACCCATAGCATCAAAAATTCCTTCTGGATGTCCTGGTGGTAATTTTGTTCCATCTAAAGATAGCTCACTATTGTATACATGCCCTGGTTTTAAAACTTGTAATGGTTTTCCGTCTTGCATCAAATACAAGTAATTTGGGTTTTCTTGTTCCCATTTGAGCCCTGCTTTATCACCATACACCTTTACTACAAAACTATTTTCTTCACCTGTGGCAATCTGACTTGCACAAATAACTCCTTTAACATTCTCAGAGCATCGCAGCAAAACAGTACCGTCTACGTCCATTGGATTATCATCATAAACATGATTTAAATCTGCTAATATTTTTTCAATTTTAACACCTGAAACATACTCTAACATATCAAAAGCATGGGTTCCAATATCGCCAATACAACAACTTATTCCTGATTTTTCAGGATTTAAACGCCAAGTTGTTTTTCTTTTTTCTACGTCATGTATTAGAGGATTTATCCATCCTTGGTAATACTGTGCATCAATTTTTTGAACCTTTCCTATAACACCACTTTTAACCATTTCACGCATTTGACGTATCATGGGATACCCAGTGTAAGTGTAAGTTACTGCAAAAATAGTTTTCTTATCTAGTGAGATGGTGTATAGCTCTTGAGCTTCCTTGTATGTTGTGGTTAAAGGTTTTTCGCAAATGACATGAAACCCATTTTCCAACAATTTTTTAGCCATTGGAAAATGCAAAAAATTAGGTGTTAAAACAGAAATCACTTGCATTCGCTGATCTTCAGGTAGTAGAAGTTCTTGCTCAATTAGTGTTTCAAAATCTATATAAACCCTATCTTCTGGCAACCCTATTTTATTGGCAAAATCAATGTTCTCATCCCAAATAGGATTAAAGACCCCGCCAACAATTTGATATTTATCAAACATAGAAGAAGCTATTCGGTGTAAAACCCCAATCAAAGAATTACCACCACCACCAAGTATACCTAGTCTTATTTTAGAACTACTCATTACTTTTTTATGTTTTGTATTCTACTTTTTCGTTTTTAAATAATAGTGCAAAAATGACCATCACCACTATTGCAAATACTGCTGGGAAAATCCAAATTTGCTGCCAACTATGAGAGCCGTCAGCTATCAGATTTTGATCTACAATTTTTCCTGCAATCCAAAATCCTGCGAGCATTCCCACACCATAAGTAGCTAATGTAATTAAACCTTGAGCAGCACTTTTAACTTTTTCTCCAGCTTTGGCGTCTGTATATATTTGACCAGATACAAAAAAGAAATCATAACAAATTCCATGCAAAGCTATTCCAGTAATTAGCATAAAGAATAAATCACCATTGTTACCATAAGCAAATAAAGTATATCGAATTCCCCAAGCTAACATTCCAAAAAGAATGGTTTTTTTAAATCCATATTTTTTAAAGAAAAAAGGGAGTAATAACATAAATCCAACCTCAGAAATTTGACCTAGCGTCATTAATCCAGCAGGACCTATTTCTAGATTAGATAACGATAATGACGCTCCTATTTCTCCTAAAAACTGTCCAGCATGCTGATAATAAAATGCAAGAGGCACACATATTAAGACTGATGACAAAAAGAAAACTAAAAAATTTCGGTCTTTCAATAATTTTAATGCGTCTAGCCCAAGAATATCTGAAATAGTTACTTTTTCGTTTTTATTTACAGAGGGGGGTGTACTTGGTAATGTAAAACTAAAAACACCCAAAATTGCAGAAACTATAGCTGTCATTAAAAAAGTATTCTTTAATGCTCCATTAGCAATATTTTCGGCAGAATCCCATTTAAAAATTAAACTAATAAATAAAAATCCAACCAAAATCCAGCCAACTGTACCCCATACTCTTATTTTTGGAAATTGTTTTGCTGGATCAGACATTTGATTAAATGAGACAGAATTAACCAAAGCTAATGTTGGCATATAAGCAATCATATACCCTAAAACGTAGGGATAAAAAACTGAAAATTCAGTAGCTTGATACATTAAATACATTAAAACAGCTCCTATAATATGAAGAACTCCAAGAATTTTTTCAGCATTAAAAAAACGATCTGCTATCAAGCCAATAATAAAAGGAGCTATAATTGCACCCCAAGATTGAGTTGAATAAGCCATTGCAATTTCTCCACCTGTAGCTTTCAAAGTATTGGGAAGATATATCCCCAGTGTAACAAACCATCCTCCCCAAATAAAAAATTCAAGAAACATCATTAGTGACAATTGAAATTGGATTGATTTTTTCATAATTAAATGATTTTTTGGTGTTATTATCTAGTTTTTTGTTATTTCAAATTACTTGCTGATTTTAACAACAAACCTCGTGTAGCTTTAATTCCAGCGGGCTCATCTAATCCGCTTCCTTCATATTCTACTCCTATAAACCCCGTATATCCAGCATCTTTTACTATTTGCAACATTTTCACAAAATCTATTGTAGTTTCATTACCAGCCTCATCAAAATCATACGATTTAGCACTTACAGCCATTGCTGCAGACATCATCATTTTTGTACCTTCGTATTTATCTGGATAAACTTCAGCACAATCTCCCCATTTTTTATTTACTTCTTTTCTTCTCACACACCAATTCCCAAAATCTGGAAGTGTTCCGCAGTTTTCCATATTTACGGCTTTAATTGCTGCCATCAACTCTACAGGGTTAGATGATAACCACCCGTGATTTTCACAAAGCACATTGATATTTTTTGTTGCAGCGTATTCAGATAGTTTTGTCAATCCATCCACTACAGATGTTTTCCATACCTCCGGGTCGTTGGTTCCAAAAGT
>OJFR01000048.1_pt1 | contig 50410 bp, 43 predicted proteins | sample 1594121 | NCBI WGS metagenome assembly OJFR01 (sample SAMN05416812, study PRJEB24817) | seawater metagenome | isolation source: Sea water | place: Canada:Atlantic | collected 2013-07 | reverse complement strand
AGCCTCGGTCTCGTGGGCTCGGAGATGTGTATAAGAGACAGACATATGAATCTTTGATAAAAAAAATTATTTAGAAATATTCTAAATAATTTTTAATCTTTAATAGAATTTAATTTTTCCAAAAAGATTTTAAAAATAAACTTTTCATAGTAAACCAAAATGCAAATATACCTGGAAGATTCTTTTTAGGTTTTTTTCCTTTTCCAATTCGCTGAATTTGGAGTTCATACCAAGGGAGTTCTACACCACCTAACTTGTCTAGTAACGGTATTCCTATTCGAGGAATGGGTGCTTCAAATTGTTTTATAGAGCCATCAAAAATTTGATTAGCTAGTGCTGGATATAAACAAAAAGGTCTTGCCAGACCAACAATATCTAACTTACCACTAGCCAAAGCACCTTCCATTACAGACACAGATCTAAAACCACCTGTAAGTAATAGTGGAGTCTTTGTTAGCTTTCGTGCTTTTTCTATATACTCTAAGAAATAGACTTCTCGTTCTACAGTACTCTTTTTACGGTTTCCTTTAATCATTGCAGGTTTTTCATAGGTTCCTCCAGAAATTTCAATAAGATCCATCCCTTCATTTCCCAACAATTGAATAACCTCCATAGATTCTTCTTCGGTAAAACCACCTCGCTGAAAATCTGCAGAATTAATTTTTATTCCTACAGGGTAATCTGCTCCAACCTGACGACGAATTTCTCTATATATTTCTAATACAAAGCGTGCTCTATTTTCTAATGTACCTCCCCACTGATCTGTTCTAATATTACTGTTAGGAGATAAAAACTGACTCACCAAATACCCATGTGCACCATGTATTTGACAGCCTGTAAAACCTGCTTCTTTTAAAATTCTTGCTGTAGTACCAAAGCGTTTAATAATATCTAAAATAGCCTCTTCCGTTAAAGCCGTTGGCATGGCAAACATTTTTGAAGCACCACCCATTTTAAGCGGAATGGCAGAAGGAGCCACAATTACTCTATTAATTGATGCAAAAGCCTGCCTCCCAGGATGGTTAATCTGTGGCCAAAGATGGACCCCAGTTCCTTCAATAGATTTTGCCCAAGCTTCTAACTCTTTAAAATGTTTGTAATCTTCTACAACAACATTACGTGCCTCGCCAAGTGCTTTAGAGTCTACCATTACATTTCCTGTAATAAGTAAACCAGGATTGCCTTTTGCCCAGACCTTATAGGCATGAATTAACCCTTTACTTGGGGCATGATACTTGGTTCCAAAATTTTCACTCATGGCAGATTTGGCAATTCTGTTTTTTAAAATTGAACCATTGGGTAATGTAAACGATGAAGCTATATGTTGCATAGTTGATGTTGTTTTTAAAAAAGTAAAAATAGGTAGAATTCTACCAAATAAAATGTAGTTTTTACGATAAAAACATGGCCAATAAAGCAGCCAATGAGGCACCTGTAATTGGCCCAATAACGGGTATCCATGAATACCCCCAATCATTAGATGCTTTGTCTTTTATTGGTAAAATAGCGTGCATAATTCTAGGACCTAAATCTCTTGCTGGGTTAATAGCATAACCAGTTGTACCTCCAAGAGATAAACCAATAGCCCATACTAAAAAAGCAACAGGCAAGGCTCCTAAAGACCCTAAGCCAACTATCTCATTTGAATCTGCCATGGCTGCGTCTGTAAAATTTAAAATGGTGAAAACCAGCACAAAAGTACCTACGATTTCTCCTATTAAATTAAAAAACGTGTTTCGTATTGCTGGAGCTGTACAAAAAACTGCTTTTTTTGTGGCCCCATCTTTGGTTGCGTCAAAATGGTTTTTATACACCAACCAAACAATAGAAGCTCCTAGCATAGCTCCTAGCATTTGAGCCAGAATATAGGAGGGCACCTGGCTCCAAGCAAATTCTCCTGCAATGGCCAAGCCAATACTAACAGCAGGGTTTACGTGAGCACCACTATAGGGTGCTGTAACTACCACGGCAACATAGACTGCCAAGGCCCAGCCTGTAGTAACTACAATCCAACCACTATTATTACCAATGGTTTTATTTAATTCTACGTTGGCTACTACACCACCTCCTAATATAATAAGTAATGCTGTTCCTATAATTTCTGCAATAAATGGCGTCATGGTTTTTGTTTTTTAATTAGTAATTTTAGTCCAGTACTCTAGAGCATCTATGGCTTTGTACCATCCTTTAATCTGCTTGGTTACAGCCTCTCTTGATTTGGTAGGAATAAAGGAAGTATCTATTTGCCAAATATCTTGTATTTCTTCTGGGCTTTCCCAGTAACCAACAGCCAATCCTGCAAGAAAGGCAGCTCCCATAGCCGTAGTTTCTACTACTTTAGGACGTACAGTTACTGTATTTAAAACATCTGATTGAAACTGCATTAACATATTATTGATAGTGGCACCACCATCTACACGTAATTCTTTGATGGCTATTCCAGCATCTGCCTCCATTGCTTTTAATACATCCATGGTTTGATAGGCTATAGATTCTATGGCTGCTCTGGCAATATGGGCGTCTGTGCTTCCTCTGGTTAGACCAAACATGGTTCCTTGTGCGTGCTGGTTCCAGTGTGGTGCACCTAAACCTGCAAAGGCAGGCACAAAATAAACACCATCAGAACTTGAAACAGAACTAGCTAAGGCTTCTACATCTTGAGAGGTTCTAATAATTTTTAAACCATCTCGTAACCATTGTACAACTGCACCAGCAATAAAAATACTTCCTTCTAGGGCATAGTGTGTTTTACCATTAATTTTCCAAGCAACGGTTGTTAATAGATTGTTTTTTGAAATAATAGGTTTCTCTCCAATATTCATCAACATAAAACATCCTGTACCGTAGGTATTTTTTACCATCCCTTTTTTGGTGCACATTTGGCCAAACAATGCGGCTTGCTGATCTCCAGCTATTCCAGAAATAGGAATGTTAGCATCAAAGAAAGTAGCTTTTGTATGGCCGTATATTTCGCTAGACTGCTTCACTTGGGGTAACATACTTTTTGGAATGTTAAATAAGGCTAAAAGTTCATCATCCCAATCCATGGTGTAAATATTAAATAACATAGTTCTAGAAGCATTGGTAACATCTGTTACGTGTTGCTCTCCTTTTGTGAAATTCCAAATTAACCAGGTATCTATGGTTCCTAAAACCAATTCTCCAGCCTCTGCTCTTTCTCTTACTCCTTCTACATGGTCTAAAATCCAGGTTACTTTGGTGGCAGAAAAATAAGAATCTATAACCAGTCCTGTCTTTTCTCTTATCAATTCACTCTTACCCATTTCTTTTAGCTGATCGCAAAAATCTGAGGTTCTTTTGTCTTGCCAAACAATAGCATTGTATACCGGTTTACCTGTTTTTCTATCCCAAACTACAATAGTTTCACGCTGATTGGTAATACCAATCCCTGCAATACTCTCAGAGCTCAAACCTTCTTTAGTAATGGCTTCTGCTGCAACACCAACTTGAGTTGACCAAATTTCATTGGGGTCATGTTCTACCCAACCCGGTTTTGGAAAATATTGTTTAAATTCTTTTTGAGCGATAGAAACAATGCTTCCTTTTTTATCGAAAACAATTGCCCGAGAGCTTGTTGTTCCTTGGTCTAATGAGAGTATGTATTTTTTCATAATTTTTAAAGATAAATAAAAATTCTTATGCTAAATAGTTCCTCACAAAAAAACATGGGGTTTGCAATTGAAATACTTGGTTTATCAGCTAATATTTGGCAGATAAAATAATAACATCCCCAAAAAAGGGGGGTTAAAATTTCCCTATTTACAGGGATTGTATAACAGTGTTTCTTTTCTCACTTTTATAAAAAATTGTTCAATGATGTTTTTGTAAAACAAAACATAACAGTTTTCATAATTTATAACAAATAAACTTAATGAGTAATTCTATTTCTATTTCGGGTACTATATATACTGTAAATGGTTCAGTAAAAAAAGACAACAAAGGAGTTTTAGACCTCCATGTTGAAGTGTACGACAAAGATATTTTTGAAGATGATTTTTTAGGCATTGGAGTCACAGACTCCTCAGGTAACTTTGAAGTTTCTTTTGACTCTTCTAAATTTTCAAACATATTAGACAGAAAACCAGACCTATATTTTGTAGTCTTAGACTATGGGTTAGAACTCCTAAATACTAAAGAAAAATCTATTGATAATGCCTCTGAAGTTACAGCTCCAATAAACCTTGTTATAGATATGTTGAATGAAAAAACACGAGGTCTCATAAATAAAACTGCTGTTGAAGGATGGATTGGTGGATTTAAAGTTTCAGACCTGTCTACATTAGATATGCTGGGAAATATGCAGAACATAAAGCTACTTAAACGCCAACAAAAAGTTGTTTGGCCAGAATTTAGCTGGAATTCTGAACCTACTGCTAGCGAAAAAAAAATGTGCTATCAAATGTTTGCTCCAGATATTTCTAGACTAGGATACACAAACGAAGGACGCGTTTATTCTATTATCTGTCCACAACAAGGATACGCTACTAAACATTTTGGAAGCCTAAATGTAGAAGTTACTGTTACTGGTAATAGGGGCTGGGCAGATGAAACAGACAGAATATTATCAGCAGATATGAGTGTTACAGGTAAAATTTGGTTTGCTCCTGATTCCTTAAAAAGGGAATATGTGAAAATGATTAAATCGTATTTTAGCCTTCGTAAATTACCTTTTCCGTTCAACAAAGAAAATGCAATAGAAATACAAACATTTTTACCTAACAACCCAAGTACACCAGAATTTCCATTAATTTCTGGTCAAAGTCACAAATTTGACATCCCAAAATTTGCACAACACAAAGAAATATCTTGGTCGGTTGGAAATTTAGAGGTTCAAATAGGCGCTATTAAGCCAACTAATTCAGAAAAAGTAAATAAGTTTAACCAATTAATCTTAGATATATTTAACACAGCAAGTGGAAATATGCTTTCAGAGGGCAATATATTGTATTGGAACGTATGGTTTACAGCTCCTGAAGAAGTAAAGCAAAAAGAATGGAAAAAGCATGCAGAATTATGGAGAAAATCTATTCAAGCAGATCATGGAGCTCCAAACGGTCAAGGCACAATTTCTAGGTATTTTGATGGAACACCTTTTAAACCTCTAAAAAACTTAGTAGATGGAGAATTACCAAAAATACTTGCCTTTATTACAGAACATTTAGACGAAAAAACAAATGACTAAGCCTAGTTAGAACATTTCCAATTTAAAGATACTATCATAAATGGCAGCAGTTACGGTATTTAGATTGCTGCTGTTTTTTATTTAGCTCATTTCACACTTCTTCTACACAGATAAAACCACAATATAAATGAGCTAAAAAAGCATGAAATGTTTTTTTATACTTTTTTGAAAGTTTTTGTACTTTTGTAGTCTAACTAAATTATACTTCAATTGCTATTGGAAGTATTTAGAAAAAGAAACAACATGAAAAGTAATCTTTCAAATATGATGTCTTTAGACATTTTTATTTCCTCTATTCCAGACACTGAATACGAAAAAACAATATCTAAAATTACATCGCCTAAAGAAAGCATCATGCCACTTATAAGCTGGGATATCTTTAGTAAAGATTATACTCTAATACTAGAGAACCTAAGAATTGAAAGTGACATTGATTTTATAAAATTATTTGCCCAAAAAGCACACTGGAAAAATGAAATTGATGGCATTTTTAAAGATCAAGATTTTGAAGCCTTAATTATTACAGATATCAATCAAAAAATACTTTGGGTAAACAACGGCTTTACAGAAATGACAGGCTACACCAAAAAATATGCACTAAATAAAACACCTAATTTTTTACAAGGGCAAAATACTTTGCCAGAAACCAAAAAGCGAATTAGAGGTAAACTAGACGAATTAAAGCCTTTTACGGAAATTATTACCAACTACAAAAAGGATAATACTCCTTACAAATGTGAGGTGAAAATTATTCCTTTATATACAGATAAAGTAACACACTTTCTAGCCATAGAGAAAAAAGTTGTCTAGTAGTATTATGTCTAATTTTCCCATGAAAAAATACTTTCTTATTCTTTCTATTATTTCTATTATTTCTATTTTTAGTTGTTCTTCTTATAAGGATGTTTCTATAAAAGAGCCCTATACTCAATTTAAAATTGTGAGCACACCAATTTTAGTTAAAAATGATACTATATATATACATGAGCTTAGGTTCTACAAAATTAAATCTGCTAAGGATGCTATGAAGCTAATGTATCAAAATTTTGGAGACTGGAACAAGAAGATTAACGGACTACATCAAAAAAACATCAATAGTTTTATTTGGGAAAAGGTAAAGCTACTAGATGAGAATAATACCTTATTTACAGTAGTGACAGATGGTGCTGAAACAAAAACAGACTATTTTGCCTCCATTAAAATTTTTGATGCTGCTCAAAAAGATTGCTTAAAAGAAAATTATCCTTACCAACAAAAATTAATAAAAGTTCTTACCGCCAAAATGGGTAATCTCAAAACAAAAAAAGTAGATTATACAATTTTCAACTAAACTAATTTTACAAAACGCCTACTTTGGAGCATATACTCTTTTTGCCGTTTTCATAACATCTAATCGATCAAATGACATTGTTTTTGTTTCAAAATTTGAATACAATTCCATCTGATCTGTGTAATGAGGACTTTCTGGCCTTCGGCTATTTCCAAAAGAAATCACAGACTCAAAATAGGTTTTATTAGGTGTAAATCTAACTAACCCAATATAAGATTCTCCATGAGTGATTTTTATGCGTCCATCTTTATAAGGTTGTCCTTTCATGGCAGTTACCACATCTGGCAACCCGTAAATAGGAAGCTCTTTATTTCCTCTTACTAATTTTTGAAATTCACCAAGTTGAATTCGTTCAGCATTAAAATACGTTTTTAAATGCGCTTTTGTAATTTTTAAAGCTTCATATAAAGCCTCTTTTGTAAAAACTCGATCTTTTCCAAGTTGATAATAAAAAGGAGTTAACTGATAATACAAAGAAGCGTATGCACCAGCTCCATAAGATGTTGGATTGGTAATTCTATCCCATTTTTGAATATCTGTCAATAAGGTACTTACTTCCAGATAATCGGCTACCTTCATGTCAAACAATGGGTTTAAATCCATGTAGTTATATTGTAAAGGTGTTGGTAATTGATGGTCGTACTTTATGCGTTTAAAACGATTATAATCTATACGCTCTTGTTCTTCTAACAACTGCAATAACCTAGTAGAACGATTGTTATCATAGGTTTCAAAATTTATTTCTTTGGCAAAATTTTCAGCATTTGGATTGTCTGCCTCACTTGATGATTTAAATGGACTATGATTGGCATTGTACACAAAACCAGATGCTGGCTTTACAACTTGTGGTAAATCTTTTATATCATAATAACTATCCCATAAGGTTTCTTTAGTATTTCCAGGAACAACATCTGTCCAGTCATAGCCTTTTGCTCTTATAGGAATTTTACCATTTGAAATATAAAAAATAGTGTCGTTTCTATCTGCATACCCAATATTATATCCTGGCAAAGCTTTCATTTCTAAGGCTTTATAAAATTCTGAAAAATTAGTAGCCTTATTCATTTTCCACCACTGCTCTATGGCTGTAATATTTGTGGTACTTGGGGTTCTCACAGAATAGACTCCGGTTTTATTTTTTAATGTTGGACCATAAATACTTTTGTAGAACTTTTTCTTAATTGGTATATTTATTCCAAGAAATTTTAAAGTAAGTTTTGCTTTAAATTTTTCTAATTTATAGGGTTTACCATCAACCAAATAAACATCTTTTTTCTTTGGATGCATCTGAAGTGCATATACATCTGCTTTGTCTGGATAGTTTACGGTATGAGTCCATCCTAAATATTGGTTTGCACCAGTTAATATACAAGGTGTGCCAGGAAATGCAGCTCCAATAATATTGGTGCCTTCTTCACTTACCAAATGTGCTTCATACCATGAGGTTGGCCCCTCTAATGGTTGATGTGTATTAATGGCCAAGAATGTTTCGTCTGAACCAGTTCTATTTCTACTAATGGCAATAAAATTTGATCCTTTACTATCTTCTTCAATTTTGTAAGGCCAAGACAAACTATTATTTACAATGCCACTAACTAGTTTATCTGCTTCATTAGAAATAAACAGTTGCAATTGTGTGTAGCGAAGTAATTTCTTAACAGTAAGAGGAAAAAGCTTTTTCTCTAAAATTTCTTCTGGATGTTTTTTAGAATATGCATTTAAACCGGCTGCAAAGGCCTCTGCTAGGGCTATAAATTTTTTATCAAGAGTGTTGTAGTATTTATCAACCGTTTCTTCAGACTGAATTAATTGGGTTAAAAAATCGGCTCCTGCTCCTTTTAAACCAATGAGTTTTCCCAGCAAACCGTTTCCAGCCAAATAGCCTTCTTGAATAAGTTTAAAATGGTCTTCTGCTTGCGCCCAAGCAAAACCATAAGCAACTTCTGCATCTGTGGCAGCATAAATATGAGGCACTCCGTAATTATCTCTTATAATCTCAATATTGTTTGGGTTTATCTGAGAGTAACTTTTAGAACTAATGCTTAAAATAAAGAGAACAAGTACAAGTTTTTTCATAAGTTTATTGAGTTAAAAATAATGTCTTTTTAATGAAATTTAAGACAGAAATGTTTTTTTTTTATAAATACTGATTTATATAATTAGATATTTTTGTAAAAGTATCTTCTAGATTTTGGCCATACCAACCATGGCCTTCATCTTGGTAAAAAGTAAATTCGTGAGGAACTCCAAGACTGGAAAGTTTAGAATCCATATCTATTCCTTGCGAGCTTGGCACTAAAGGATCTTGACCACCATAAAACAATAATGTTGGAGGCGAAGTTACTGTTGCTCTATGGTAAGGACTTGCTGATTCTAAAAACGCTATAGAAGGGTTTCCAAATAATAGATAGATAGACTGATAAACAGGATTAGTACTATTATAATACGCCGGATCTGTAAAATTTACTGGACCAACAATACTACATACCATAGCTACTTGGTTATTGGTATCATTGGCATAACTCCATAATAAAGATAAATGAGCACCAGCACTTACACCAATAAAACCAATATCATCACTTATAATAAGTGATGATTTGTTCGTAGTAATATAATTAACTACCTCAGATATATCATCTGTTTGCATTGGAACTGGTGGTGAGTTTGCTCCTGCCAAAGTATAATTCATATTTACAACCCCAAGAGACGGATGATTCTCTAAAATATAATCTTTAACACCATTCATTTCTTCTTTATCACCACCTACCCAGCTACCTCCATGAATCAAAAATAAAATCTTAGTATCTTCTGTTCTGTTCTCTGGAAGATAAATATCAAAAACCTGATTGTTATCTGAACCATAGGAAACATCTAAAGCTTCATAGGCTTCAATTACTTCAGGTACTAACTCGGGTGTAACTTCATCATCATCTGTTGAACAGCTTAAAAAAAAGATTCCAAACAGTGCTAGGTAAAAAATATTTTTCAAATTTTTCATAAATGATACTTAATGAGTTTTTTTATTGATTAATTTTTTTGGGCCTGGGAAAAATTGATTGGTTTGTTCTTGATACTCCTTATAATTGGGTCTTTTTTGCAAGGTATAATACTCAGACGGAACAGCCCCTGTATAATACACTAAGGTTGTGTACATAATATAAGATACATACAGTAATGCAATAAAAACAGAACCCCATACAAAGAGATTATCTTGAGAATAAAAAGTAGTAAACGAGAAAAAAGCTGATAAGATCATAGAGTTCCAAACCATCCATTCTGAAAAATAATTAGGATGGCGACTATACTTCCAGAAACCGGCATTGCATACTTGTTTCTTTTTCTTTTCTAAAAATGATTTTTTTAAGAATTGTTGTTTTTGCATATCAGATACATGCTCCAAAACAAACCAAATAGCCCAAAGTGATGCCCCAATTATTTCTATAACTGATATACTAGCTGCTGTATTTTGAGCCATTAAAATTGCCGGTAAAGCCAAAAAAGTAATGTTGGCAAAGCATTGAATCATAATTTCATATTGCAAAGAGATATCTAGATTTTTATACCCAGCTTTTTTCCATCGTCTGCGTTGGTAGGTATACCTAGAAAGCTCAGTATCTAAATGCCCTTTTTTTAACAAAATAAGAGCACCAATTCCCATTCGTAAACCCGAAAATAAATACATCCCGGAAATGAGAAAAATTCTTGGCTTGTAACCATCTCCTAGTAATAAGACTAAAGCACCTATAAGAACCAAGCCCCAAGGCCAGGCAATGTCTACATAAGACATTCTTTTTGTTAGATATGCAGGAATGCAAGCAACAATTAAAAACAACATCAATTGAAGCAACCCATTATACAATAGCAACTCTCTAAAAATTTCTATGGAGTATATAACATAAAAAAAAATTATGTAAGGTAAATACCCAATAATACGGACAGAAAAACTTTTGAAAAACAGCATCATATTAAATTCATTAATTGAAAGTTAAAAATAAACTTTTTTAGCTGTCTACAATGAATAACTTTACCATATAAGTCTAAAACAGCGTCTTTTTTATGTTTTTATGAAAATTTTTGATTGCTATGTATAAATCCTAAAAAAACACCTATTGATTATAAATTACTTGTCTTTCAATCACTTAACATAATTCGAATACACCTTTAAGCATAAAACACCTATTTATAGTGGGGTGAAATTTCACCATTTATAAGGATTGTGAGTGTTTATTTTATTTCTTTACTTTGTAATGGTATTAGTGCTTACTAATACCTCTTTTTCATAGCAATTTTTTTTTTTACCACTCTTCGGAGTGGTACTTTTTTTACAATTTTTTAGCTTTTGGGTGGTATTACTAGTTTCTAAAAAGCCATTACGTTTTTTTTAATACGTAACTCGTGAGATATTTTTTCCAATAAATACGTTAATTCCTAAAATAGTTATTGTTTGAGTATTAGTTTTAAAAGTGTACTTTGTAGAAGTATTATATATAAATCTCTCTCAAAAACAACTTAGGTATGAAATTAAAAAGAGAAGTAGGAGTTTTAGGGCTAAGCGCTAATATTATTAATATTATTATAGGAGGAGGAATCTTTGTCTTACCTGCTATTATTGCTGCTAGTCTTGGTGCAGCTAGTATTATTGCCTACTTGTTTTGTGGTTTTGTAATGGTACTAGTTATGGGGTGTTTTGCAGAATTAGGTAGTGTTTATACCGGAACTGGAGGAAGTTATAATTATATAGTATCTTCTTTTGGCAACTATCCAGGATTTCTTACTGCAATACTTATTGTAATGGCTTCCTTTACAGGAGATGCTGCAGTAGCAAATGCCATTGTAGATATTTTAAGCACCTTTTTACCTGTTTTTAAAGATTTTTGGGCACAGTCGCTTTTTTTTATTCTTCTCTTTTTTGGTTTTGGATACATCAATATTATTGGTCTAAAAAAAGGTGTAGGATTTGTGAAAATTATTACTGTTCTAAAATTAGCTCCCTTATTGCTAATTATTATTTTTGGATACACAGAGGTTAGTATTTCTAATCTTTACTGGGAAAGCACACCAAGTAGTGCTCAAATTGGTGAAATGTCTTTAATTTTATTCTTTGCTTTTGTGGGAGCAGAAAAAGGATTGTCTTTAAGTGGTGAAGTTAAAAACCCTAAAAAAACAATCCCAAAAGCCATTGCTTTAAGTATTATTGCCATACTAATTATTTATATTTTAATTCAACTTATTTCACAGGGTGTGTTGGGTGATACACTATCTAATTACGATAAAAACCCTTTAGCACAGGTTGCTAATACTATGTTGGGGCCTGTTGGTTTTACCATCATAACATTTGGGGCCGCTTTATCTATGATAGGAAGTATAAGCAGTAAGATCCTTAGCATGCCAAGAGTTGTATTTGCAGCAGCTAAAGACCATGTAATCCCCATAAAAAAACTTGGAACTGTTCATCAAAAATATGCCACACCTTATATGGCCATCCTGTTATATGTTTGTTTGGGCTTTTGCTTTTCTATCATTGGAGGTTTTAAAGAATTAGCTATTATTTCTAGTGCCTCTACACTGCTAATTTATCTCGGAATATCTTTTGCCACCATAAAATTAAAAACTTCAAAATTAAAAAACACAACTGATGGCTTTAAAGTTCCAGGAGGATATATAATACCAATAGCATCAGTTGTTGTGATCCTTTGGCTTTTATCAAAATTATCTCAAGAAAAAATAATGATGTTTATTGGAGTGTTACTTTTTTTGAGTATTGTATTTTTTTCGATCAAGTTATTTTCAAAAAAAAACTAATGAGTAAAAATATTGATAAATAATCACTTCGCCATTTCTTTTAAATTATGTAACAATACTTATGTCTAAAATATAATTCTATGCAATCTCTAGGTTTATTAAATAAACTCCAGAAATAATGAGTAGTAGCGCTAGTAAAGAAAAATAACTCCATTTATCTTTGTAAAACAATACCCCAAATAAAATGGTTAGTATGGGAGTTACCAAGCTAATTAATGCTGATATTAAAGGGTTTGTATACTGTAACCCCAAAAAACCAGTCCAAACTGCAGCAAAAATTATTACAGACATCAACACTATTGGAATTACTATTTTTTTGAAATGAAAGTATCCTTTTTGAGGCACAAGAGAGGGTTTTGATAACACTAAAACAACTACTGATAAAAAGACAACTAGTTCTTGAATTGTTACAGAAATAATAGCAGGTATTGCCTGTTTTAAATTATACCAATGAAGCAAACTAGAACCAGCAAAGAAAAAAGACATCATGCTAAATAGAACTAATTGACGGAAAGAATACCTATTATTATTTTGAATTTGAAATACGTAGCTACCAAAACCAACTATAATTAATAACGAAGCAATCGTATAATTCTGAACCAATATGTTTTCAAAAAAGTAAAGATATGACGCTATAAAAAAAACAATGATTAAGTTAAATACACCCAGTTGAGCCAGACTTCCTTTTTTAAGTGCTAAAATCATACAGATTAAACCAAGTGCACCTAAAATAGAAGCGCAAATTATACTTATAAAAGTTACGCTATGAATTATTTGAATTGCATCAAAATAAAATAATAAAATAATACTAATTCCAGTAACGCTAGTGAGGAAAGATCTAGAACCTATAACTATCCATAAATTAAATTTTGAGAGAGTACGCTTCCATAATAAATTATTTAAAGCATAAAAAACACTAGAAAGAATAAGAAATATCATTGAAACTATTGGTTTAGTAATTATGAATAAATCTATTTTGGGATGGCTTCAAATATATCTGTTTTTCTTTAAATTGTAATGTAATTTATTTTGTAATTAAGAATAATTTGTAATAGCCTATTGTGAAAACAAATATTGTTATATAATAAAAGGAAAAGAGTATGAAAAAACGAATCATACTCTTTTTTGTGACTAATTAATCTTTTTCAATGAATAATTCCCTTGTACTTTATCTAGGGAGTAGAATTATACATAGAATTCAAATTTATGATAAAGATTTTAGTATATTAGTACAAGTTTAGTACAAGTATGGAGAACAAACTTAGAGAAATTACTGAAGTAAAGATTGGGTTCAAAATAAAAAGCCTTAAAGACAGCAAAAGGCTGAGCCAAATTATAGCTAAAGAGAATGATATAAACATAAGCTATAACACGATTAGGAGATTTTTTGGACTCGTTAAAAACGTGCAAGCAAGTAAATTCACATTAGACACCTTATCAAAATTTAATAGTTTCGATAATTATTCCGATTTCTTAATTAATTTCAACTTAAGAAACAAGTGGAGGCAAGAATTTGAGATCTCAAGAATCATTCACAATAATGAGGAAAATAGATTAGTAGAATATATAGACAGTAGTCTTGGTCAAAAAAAAAGCTTTAACTTAAGATTAATTCAAATAATAAGAGAATTATTACTTATTGGAAATTTTAATCTAATTCGCAGGATTTTTGAACTCAAAAAAATGAATGCTAATAATTTTGACTATGACGGGAAAGTGCTTATTGGCGTGTCTATAGGATATTTATTACGAGTTGTAAATACAAAAGACAAAGCGTTTAGGCAACTGGTTTTAAATGAGAATTTTATAGACTTGATAATTACAATTTTTGTAGACTATGGAAGCGTAGGAACATATTATTTTGAAATTATTAAAATAATTCTCAACAACAACTCAAGAAAAGATGTACGAGTATTCTGTCAAGGAATTTTAAATTTAAAATTCTTTTTGAATAAAAAAAGTAATGAATCATTTTATATTTTAAAAGAAGAAGATGATTTTCACCCAATATTAAAAAGTAGAATATTTTCTCAATATCTGTTAATGGGTGATTCTGAGATAATATTTAAACTAAATAATTATTATCAAAAAAACCTTGTCAACGGTTTTATTCCAATAGAATATTTATTTGAAATAAATTTTACTAGCATACTAACTCGAAACTTTGAGGTAATGAAATGGATTATTGAAAAAATAACACCTGAAACAGATTACACATTCTTCTACAAGTATGAGCATTACAATAATTATTTATTTATGAAACTCATCTATTATACTAAAATGAATGATCATGAAAAAATTGCTACATTTGATAAACAGTTAACAATACAACGATTTAAATCATATACAGAAATGGCCCTCTTATACCATAACATATATAAATTTAAATGGAGTAATGATGTCAAGTACCTTTATGATTATATGAAAATAGCAAAAAAGCTGAATCCTGGATTTTTTACAAAAAAATACTTTTTTGACTATTTTAATTAAATTTTAAACTAATCCTTTCTTTACCTTTTTTATTGGAAAAAATATGAATTTTAGTAAGCTATCTAGTTTTTTATATATTGCCTAACTAAATAAAAATGTCTTGAAAAGAATACTAATTTCTGTAACAAACGATTTAACAACTGATCAACGTGTTGAAAAAACCTGTGAAGCTTTATCTGAAATTGGTTATGATGTTCTTTTAGTAGGTAGAAAACTAAAAAAAAGTCTTCCTATTCAAAGAAATTACAAGACAATTAGGTTTCGATTACTTTTTAATAAAGGCTTTTTATTCTATGCAGAATTCAATATACGTTTGTTTATATTTCTATTATTTACCAAAAAAGATCTATTATTTTCAAATGATTTAGACACCCTTTTGCCTAATTATATAATAGGTAAACTTCAAAATAAAAAACTAGTTTTTGACAGTCATGAATTATTCTCAGAAATTCCAGAATTAGTAAACAAACAACGAGTAAAAAAAGTTTGGTTGTTTTTAGAAAAAACAATTATTCCGAAGCTGCAAAATGTTATTACAGTAAGTGACTCCATTAAAAATCACTACCATAATTTATATGGAATTTCTGCAATAGTAATTAGGAATATTCCAGAAATTAAAACAATTAGTCAAAAAAACTTTGAAATAGATACCAAAGGAAAAAAAGTAATTCTATACCAAGGGTCTGTAAATATTGGCAGAGGCATAGAACTAATGATAGACACCATGGCTTTGTTAGATGAATATCTATTTATAGTGATTGGAGATGGTGATATTCTAGAGCAATTAAAAGAAAAAGTAAGTAATCTTTCTTTACATGATAAGGTGAAATTTATTGGTAAAAAAACACCAGAAGAATTAAAAGAGCTAACTCCAAATGCAACAATTGGCATGAGTTTAGAAGAAGATCTAGGGTTAAATTACAGGTATGCTCTTCCTAATAAAATATTTGATTATCTACATGCCAATGTTCCTGTAATTGTTGCTGATCTTCCAGAAATGAGAAACCTCATTAAAAAACACCCCATTGGAGAAATACTAACCGAAAGAACTCATAAAATACTTGCCAAGACAATTATAAATATGACTAGCATTAGTTATGAGAAAGAGCTAAAAACAGCTAAGAAAGAACTAAATTGGTCTAAAGAAAAAGAAAAACTAATTTCAATTTTCTCTAAACTTGACAAATAAACTTCACATAATTTCTTTTGATGTTCCTTACCCCACAAATTATGGAGGAGTCATAGATGTGTTTTATAAGTTAAAAGCATTGCATCTTCTTGGCGTTATAATTTACCTCCATGTATTTGAATATGGCAAAGGTGAACAAGTAGAACTTAAAAAGTATTGCAAAGAAGTTTTCTACTACCCAAGAAACTCATTTGTGAAAAGTTTTTTTTCTAAAACTCCTTTTATTGTTAAAAGTAGAGGAAGTAATTTGTTAATAGCCAACTTAAACAAAAACGCTTATCCTATTCTTTTTGAAGGATTACATACAACCCTACCTGTTCTAAAAGACAGTCTTAAAAATCGAAACATCTATTTAAGAGCTCATAATATAGAACATCGTTTTTACAAAGGCTTAGAAAAAAGCGAATCCAATGCTTTTAAACGCACTTTTTTTAGGAGAGAATCTAAAAAGTTAAGGAGGTATGAGGAAATTTTAAAAAAAATGCAAGGTGTCTTTTCAATTTCACCTGTAGAACAGGCCTATTTTAAGAATAAATATGGAGACAAATGTATATATATCCCTGCATTTCATGATACTGAAAAACATACAAGCATACAACCAAGAGGAAATTTTATTTTATACCATGGACACCTTTTAGTATCAGAAAACGTAAAAGCTGCCTTATTTTTAATTGATGTTTATAAAGAAACTGATTATCAATTAGTGATTGCTAGTAACTATAAAAATACAGAAGTTATAACAGAGGTTTTAAAACATAGAAACATAACATTTAATCCTTTAACTGATGAGAACGACTTAAATATATTGTTTGAAAATGCACACATAAATGCACTTCCTACCTTTCAAAATACAGGAATCAAACTAAAACTTCTAAACACCTTACGCCAAGGAAAATTTATAATTGCCAATGACTATATGGTTAATGAAACGGGCTTAGAAACGCTTTGTGAAAAAGCCAATACAAAGACAGAGTTTTTATCAAAAACAGCCAAATTATTTAATAAAGATTTTGAGGTTTCATTTGTAGAAGAACGCAAAAGATTATTAGAAATTTTTGATTCAAAAAGTAGTGCGAAAAAAATAATAGATCTTATTTTTAAGAAGTAGTCTGTGCTAAAACTTCAAATAATTCTCCACCTTCACATTTAATTGTTTTTTGTTTGAATTTTACTATTAAGGCATAATCATGTGTTGCCATTAAGATACTTTTTCCGCTTTGGTGAATTTTATTTAATAAGTCCATAACCTCTAGAGAGGTTTTTGGATCTAAATTTCCGGTTGGTTCATCTGCTAAAATTAAATCTGGATCGTTTAACAGTGCTCTGGCAATTGCAACTCTTTGTTGTTCTCCTCCAGACAATTCATAAGGGTTCTTATAATATTTTGTTTTCATTCCCACGTCATCTAGCACCTCTTCTATTTTAGCTTTCATAGCTGCTTTATCTTTCCAACCTGTAGCTTTTAAAACAAATAAAAGGTTGTCAAATACGGTTCTATCGTTTAATAATTTAAAGTCTTGAAACACAATTCCAATTTTTCTTCTTAGAAAAGGAATCTCTTTATCTTTTAATTTTTTAAGATCAAAACCAACAATAGAACCAACACCTCTTTGAAGCTTTAAATCTCCATAAAAGGTTTTCATTAAGCTGCTTTTACCGCTACCTGTCTTCCCTATCAAATAAAAAAAATCTCCCTTATTAATTGTCAAATTCACTTTAGACAACACCAAATTATCTCGTTGATAAATATCTGCATTGTCTAAATGTAATATTGGATTTTCCATGAAATTGGTCTTTATACAAACCTACATAATTTTTTGGATAGATTTTAGTCTATTTGTAGGTCTAAATGATGAATAACATAAAATCAATTGCTATTTTTGGGAGTCATTTAAACAATTTTAAGATTACAAACCCAACAAAAAAAGAATTTGTACGTTATTAGTTTTACATAGTAAAAAACCATCAATGAAAAAGCCTTTTTTTTACCTAGTACTCGCCTTCTTGTTTTTTTCTATACATTCTATTCAGGTATGCGGTCAGCAAACTTCAATTAACACAAACTCCCAAGCAAACTTCAATCATGCATTAAAACTTTTTAATAGTAAAGCTTATGCAGGAGCCCAAAAATATTTTGTAGAAGTTTCTGAAGATGCAAATAACAAATCAGGCATTAAAGCAGATGCAGATTACTATGATGCCATGTGCGCTATACGCTTAAATCAAACAGATGCCGATAAAAAAGTACTCGCTTTTGTAGAAGACTACCCTAACAGCAGAAAAAAAGATAAGGCCTATTTTACTGTTGGTAATTATTATTTTGCCAATAAAAAAGCGGCATATGCCTTAAAATGGTATTCAAAAGTAAACCCTGATGCTTTATCTGTAGGGAACAAAAAAGAATTAGATTTTAAAATGGGCTATGCTTTCTTAGCAACTAGAAATTTAGACTTAGCAAAAAATAAATTTATTGCCTTGATTAATGATCCTAAATATGGGAATGATTCTCGTTATTATTTCGGTTACATCTCCTATAAGCAAGAAGATTATGAGGTTGCAGAAAAAACATTAGAAGAAATTGCCAATGACGAGGCTTATAAAAGTGAAGTAACATATTATTTGCTAGACATCAGTTTTAAAGCTGGAAGGTTTGAAAAATGCATTGAGGTTGGCTTAAAGTTATTAGATAAAGCAAAACCTAAAGAAGTATCTGAAATTTCAAAAATTATTGGAGAAAGTTATTTCAATCTAGAAAAATATGAAGATGCAATTTCTTACTTAAGAGTTTATAGAGGTAAAAAGGGGAAGTGGAATAATACAGATTACTACCAGTTAGGCTATGCTTATTTTAAGCAAAATGATTTTGAAAATGCTGTAAATAATTTTAATAAAATTATTGATGAGAAGAATAATGTTTCTCAAAAAGCTTATTACAATCTTGGTGAATGTTATATCTATCTAGAAAAAAAACCAGAAGCTCTAAATGCTTTTAAAAGTGCCAGTGAAATGAACTTTGATCTTAAAGTAACGGAAGACGCTTCATTAAACTATGCCAAGCTTAGTTACGAGGAAGGCAACCCCTATAAAAGTGTTGCAGAAGTATTACAAGACTTCTTAATAACATATCCAAAATCTCCTAGCTATGAAGAAATTAACGGATTGGTAGTAACCTCTTATTTATACCAACAAGATTACCAAGGAGCTCTTGATTATTTAGGAAAGAATAAAAGCAAACAAAATCTAAATTTAAGTTACGAGGTATCATACTTCAGAGCTATTCAATTGTTTAACCTAAATAAACTAACAGAAGCCCTTTCTTATTTTAAAGAAGGAAAAAAAGCTTTGGAGACAGCTATTAAAGCAGTAGCTATATATTGGAGTGCCGAAACAAATTATAGATTGGGAAATTTTCAAACAGCTTTAGATGAGTTTATCAACTTCAAAAAAACAGCTTCAAAAGAAATTGAAGAATACCAACTAATTAATTATAATATTGGATATAGTTATTTTAAATTAAAAAAATATCCAACGGCAGCGAAAGAATTTCAAAACTTCATCAATACAAAAAATGAAGATATGACCATGAATGATGATGCTACCATACGAATGGGAGATAGTTTTTTTGCCACCAAAGAGTATCGCAAATCTATTGAAGCCTACAAAAAAGTAGTTGATCAATATGGTGCGAGTGCAGATTATGCTCAATACCAAATGGCAATGAGTTATGGCTTCCTAGAAAAGAACAACTTCAAAATACGTGAATTAGAAAATTTGCTAACTAATTTTGAATTATCAAATTTTAGAGACGATGCCTTGTTTCAATTAGGAAATACCTACTCTGCTCAGAAAGACACAAAAAATGCTCATAATGCTTACAAAAAATTATTTCAAAATTTCCCAAAAAGCTCCTACACTGCCAGAGCTTTATTAAGAGATGGTTTATTATTCTACAATGATAATAAAAACGTAAAAGCATTAAAAAACTATCAAGAAATTGTTGCTAAATATCCAAACTCTTCAGAAGCAAGAGAAGCAGTTAACAATGCTAAAAATGTGTACATAGATCTAGGTACTGTAGACGAGTATGCTGTTTGGGTAAGAGGAATTAGTTTTGTAAATATTACAGACGCAGAATTAGATAATACAACCTATGAGTCTGCTGAAAATAAGTTTTTAGCTAATGATGTTCCTAAAGCTATTGAAGGATTTAAAAAATACATACAAGCTTTTCCTAAAGGGCTTCATGCTTTACAAGCTAATTTTTACCTCGCACAATTACTCGTTAAAACAAACTTAGAAGAAGATGCTATTGCAAATTACCAATATGTTTTAGCACTTCCCCAAAGTGAATTTAGTGAAGAAGCTCTTAATAAACTATCACAAATTTTATTAAAAAAAGAACAATGGACTATTGCAATTCCATTACTAGAAAGATTAGAACAAGAAGCTAATTTGACTTTAAATATTGTGTATGCACAAAGTAATTTAATGAAAGGGTACTATCAGTCTCAAGAATACAAGAAGGCAGTTAACTATGCTGAAAAAATCTTATTACAAGATAAAATAGACGCAATTGTAGAGTATGATGCGAAAATTATTATTGCTCGCTCAGCCTTTCAAACAGAAGACTATCTAAAGGCTGAAGAATTTTATACCGAAGTAGAAAGAAATGCAAATGGAGAATTAAAAGCAGAAGCATTGTACTACAGTGCATACTTTTCTAATAAGAAAAAACTATATGAAGTTTCTAATAAAACAATACAACGTATTACCTCAGATTTTTCTTCCTATAAATATTGGGGGTCAAAAAGTTTTATTATTATGGCTAAGAACTATTATGCCTTAGAAGACTCGGATCCTTATCAAGCTACCTATATCTTAGAAAACATCATTAAGAATTTTACTCAATTTGATGATGTAATTAATGATGCTAAAAGCGAATTAAAAAAAATAAAACTCAATGAAGCTAAAACAAATAATTCTGTAATAACTCCTAAAAATTAAGACTAATGAAAACCTATATTTTAGCAGTTATTTTTATGGCAAGCACACTTCAAGTTTTTTCTCAAAAAAAGTCAAAAAAAGGAGTAAAAAAGAAAGATTCTATAATTGAAGTAATAAATGTAGTAACCTCCTATACACCAACAGTTTCTGATGCTTTTAAACTAAACAAAAGTCCAAAAATTAAATTGAGTGAAACCACCAAAAAGAAAAAACTAAGCTATGCTATTTTTTCTGCACCAGTAGCCTCTACATTTGTACCTAAAAGCGGAGTGGTTAAAGGGATTGATGTTGGCATAAAAGAACGACTGTATGATAATTACTTAGCCCTTGGTTTTGGAAATTACACCACACCATTCATAGAGGTTTTCTTGCATCAGAATAGAAAATTTGAAACAGATTATGGTGTTTATTTAAACTATATATCCTCAGAAAACGGCATAAAAAATACTTCGTTAAATACTGGATACTCTAGTCTAAATCTTGGAGGGTATTATATGAAAGAAGCGCGAAATTTTACTTGGAAAATTGGCGGAAATATACAACAACAAAAACACAACTGGTATGGGTTACCTGCCATTACTTTTGATAACGAATCTATTGAAGAAATCGCAGAAAAACAAGCCTACGGGTTCTATGAACTAGAAGGTGAACTTATTTTTGAAGATTCTTATTTTAGCAACATTAAAACATCATTAAGTCTTTTTGATGATCTTTTTGGTAGTAAAGAAATTGGCTTTTCACTGAAACCAAATTTTAATTTTCCTTTAGCTAGAATTAATAGAAATCTAAAAGACCTAGAACTTCAAACAAGTATTCATTACTTACAAGGTGAGTTTCAACAAAATTACCTAAACGAGGCAACTAGTAATTACCGCTTTTTTAATGTAGGAATTCACCCAATTTACAGAATAAATTGGAATAAACTGAACATTAAATTAGGAACAAAAATATACCTAACCTCAGATATAGAAAACAGTTTAACAGATATTCTTGCTTATCCAGATATAGAAATAAGCTATCCGTTAATTTCTGGTTTACTTAATTTGTATACAGGTGCTGGTGGAGATCTTCATATGAATTCTTTTCAAAGTTTTAGCGAACAAAATCCTTTTGTTTCCCCTACCCTTTTCTTAACACAAACCAATGAACAATACAAGGTGTTTGGAGGAATTACCGGGACCGTTTCTTCTAACATAAGCTTCAACCTAAAGGCAAGTTACAAAAGTGATGAAGACCATGCTTTATTTGTGAGAAATAATTCTAAATCTAATGGTATTTTTAATGCTACTACTTCATTATTAGGGTATGAATACGGAAACTCTTTTAATGTTTTTTATGATAATATTAGTACACTGTCTATCTTTGGAGAAATAGAAATTGCTGCTACTAAAAGAGTAGTCCTTGGAGCAAACATACAATCAAATTCTTATACAACAACCTTTCAACAAGAGGCTTGGAATTTACCCAAACTAGAAGGAGCTATTTTTGGAAAATACAAGAATGACAAATGGTATGCTAACGCAAACATTTTCTTTGTTGGTGAACGACTAGACGTTAAGTACAACGGAACGTTTCCATCAACAATTTCAAACATTCAATCTTTAGATGCCTTTGCAGATGTCAATCTAAACGGAGGGTATCATTTTAGTGATTTTTTTAGTGCATTTATTACACTAAACAATATTTTAGGAACCGATTACGAGCGGTACGCTAATTTTAATGTTCAAGGATTTCAAGCGCTTGCAGGAATTACTTATAAATTTGATTTTTGAAGCTAGCGTTTTATCACTAAACTAATTTTATGTAAATTGTAATCAAAACTTTACGTAAATTTAGACACTTCATAAATGCAAGAATACACATGAAAAATATTACTTATTTAATTGCCCTTTGCATGGTCTTTGCATGCAGTCCCAAAAAATCCTCAACAGAATCTTCACTAGAATTGTCTAATCAAGAAAAAGTAGATGCTAGCAATATTAAACAATTCTTTGATGCTGCATTAACAGATGGAAAATCGTACGAATGGTTACGTGATTTAACCTCCAATGTTGGCGGAAGACTTTCTGGCTCTCCAGAAGCTCAAAAAGCAGTAGAATGGGGAGAAGCTTTAATGAAAGAGGTTGGTTTAGACTCTGTTTGGCTGCAACCTGTAATGGTTCCTCACTGGGTAAGAGGTGCTAAAGAAATTGCAAACTACAGTATAGATGGGCAACAAAAAGATGTTCCTATTTGCGCCCTTGGATTTTCTGTGGCTACACCAAAAAATGGAGTTACCGCAGAAGTTATTGAAGTAAAAAGTTTAGAGGAGGCAGAAGAGTTAGGAACCAAAATGGAAGGTAAAATTATTTTTTTTAACCGTCCTTTTGACAATACATTAATCAATACATTTAAGGCATATGGTGGCTGCGTAGATCAGCGAGTTCAAGGAGCGTCTGTATGTGGTAAATATGGAGCAAAAGCTGTAATTGTTAGATCTATGACTAATGGCTTAGATGATTATCCTCATACAGGAACCATGTCTTACGGAGATTTACCTTTAGAAAAACATATTCCAACTGCGGCAATTAGCTCTAGAGCTGCCAGCATTTTAAGTACAGACTTAAAAAAGAATCCATCATTAAAATTCTATTTCAAACAACAGTGTGAAACGCTACCAGATGCGCCTTCTTTTAATGTAGTTGGTGAAATTAGAGGTTCTGAAACCCCAGAAAATATTATGGTCGTTGGCGGTCATTTAGATTCTTGGGATTTAGGAGACGGAGCTCATGATGATGGAACAGGAATTGTACAATCTCTAGAAGTTGCTTACCTAGTTAAAAAAAATAACATCAAACTAAAAAATACCCTTCGCGTGGTCTTTTTCATGAACGAAGAAAACGGAACTCGTGGTGCAAAAAAATATGCAGAACTGTCAAAAATGAACAATGAAAATCATATTGGTGGTATAGAATCTGATGCAGGTGGCCATACCCCTAGAGGTTTTTCAATTGATGCAAACGAAACTAATACAGCTTTGGTACAAAGCTGGAAAAAACTCTTAGCTCCCTATGGCTTGCATGATCTAGACAAAGGTGGAAGTGGTGCAGATATTTCTCCTTTAAAAGGAGAAGGAGTGACCTTGGTTGGCTACAGGCCAGACAGCCAGCGCTACTTTGATTATCATCACACAAGTACAGATACCTTTGATAAAGTAAATAAACGTGAACTAGAATTAGGAAGTGCCTCCATGACTAGCTTAATTTATTTAATGGATAAATACCTTTACAGCAATACTCCTGTAAAACTTTAATAAACTCAAAGCCACATGTTAATTCTTAAAATTATTTTTGCCGTTTTTTTTATATATGCAGGTATTATACATTTTATAAAACCCTCATTTTTTAAACATTTTATTCCAAACGGACTTCCAAAATTAACAATCAATTATATGGTAGGTATCATTGAATTTAGTTTAGGAATTGGCTTATTCTTTCCTCAGGCAGTTTCTTATACCGCCTATGGAATTTTAATCTTATTAATTTTATTTCTTCCTATTCATGTTTGGGATGCTACAAAAGAAAGGCCTGCAATTGGCTCTAAAATTTTTGCCTACATTAGAATACCTTTACAGTTTTTATTGATGTACGGAGCCTACTTAATTTACCAAGATTCATTATTAATCATCTTATAAATAACCGATGAAAAAAATTATTTTTTCTCTTAGCATTCTACTATCGTTAGTCTCTTGCAAACAACAACAAGTAGATTTAATTATAACCAATGCAACTATTTATACTGTAGACAATAATTTTAGCAAAGCAGAAGCTTTTGCGATTAAAGATGGAACGTTTATTGACATTGGCTCTAGCTTAGAAATTACAACCAAATATGCTTCAAAGAAAACTATAGATGCTAAAGGAAAAACCATTGTGCCTGGCCTAATAGATGCACATTGTCATTTTTACAGAATGGGGTTACAGCAGCAAAAAGTATCTTTAGAAGGTACTAAAAGTTATGATGAAGTTATAGAAAAACTGGTTGCTTTTCAAAAAGAAAAAAATCTCAGTTTCATTACTGGTCGTGGGTGGGATCAAAACGATTGGGAGGTGAAAGAATTTCCCACTAAAGAGAAATTGGATGTGTTATTTCCAGATACTCCAATAGCTATTCGAAGAATAGACGGTCATGCGCTTCTGGTAAATCAGGCAGCAATAGACCTCTCTAATGTCACAAAAAACACCCCGGTTTCTGGTGGTGAAATTATAGTAAAGAATGGAAAGATGACTGGTGTTTTTATTGATGCTGCAATGGATTTTATTCAGGTTCCAGCACCAGATAAACAAGCCTCAATTAAAGGCTTAATAGCTGCTCAAGAAATTGCTTTTTCTTATGGCCTTACCACAGTTGATGATGCTGGGTTGGGGCAATCTACCATAGAACTAATAGACAGCTTACAGCAAGAGAATGAGTTAAAAATACGTGTCTATGCGATGGTTTCAGCTACTCAAAAAAATCTAGACTATTATACTAACAAAGGAATTATTAAAACAGATCGTTTACATGTTCGTTCGTTTAAAGTTTATGGAGATGGGGCTCTAGGTTCTCGAGGAGCGGCAATGAGAGAATCCTATAGTGATAGAAACAATCATTTTGGAGCATTAATATTTAGCCCAGAGCGTTACAGAGAAATGGCAGCACAAATTGCTGCCTCAGAATATCAAATGAACACCCATGCTATTGGAGATTCTGCCAATACATGGATTCTAAAAACATATAAAGAATTTTTAAAAGGCAAACAAAATAAACGTTGGAGAATTGAGCATGCTCAAATAATTGCACCAGAAGACTTTACACTATTTGAAAATATCATTCCTTCTATTCAACCAACACACGCAACTTCAGACATGTATTGGGCAGAAGATAGAATTGGCAAAGAGCGAATGAAAGGCGCTTATGCCTACAAAGATTTATTGAACATCTATGGTAAAGTTGCCTTAGGAACAGATTTTCCTGTAGAACAGGTTAATCCTTTTTTAACTTTTTACGCAGCAGCAATAAGAAAAGACACAGACGGATATCCAGAAGATGGTTTTCAAATAGAAAATGCACTAACAAGAGAAGAAACACTAAAAGGAATGACCATCTGGGCTGCGTATTCAAATTTTGAAGAAAATGAAAAAGGAAGTATTGAGGTAGGAAAATTGGCCGATTTTACAATGTTAAATCAAGACATTATGACTATTGATGGAGCAAAAATTCCAACAACTAAAGCAACAGCTACCTATATAAATGGAGAAAAGGTTTATTAAAAATAATCAAAGTATATTCGCGCAAAACATTTAAAACTTCAACATGAAAAAATATCTATATCTATTTACATTAGTCCTTGTTTTTATTTCCTGTTCTGACAAAACAGACACTAGCTTTGAACCTGAGACTGAGCAGGACATTATACAATATATTGAAGACAATAACTTAAATGCTACCAGAAGTAATTCTGGATTATATTATGTAATTAACAATGAAGGATCTGGCGCAAGACCAACAAGCACCTCTAATGTTACTGTAGATTATAAAGGATATTTCTTAGATGGAGTTGTTTTTGACGAAAGTAATTCTAATGGTATTTCTTTTAGGTTGAATGAGGTAATACAAGGTTGGACAGAAGGTATTACGTATTTTAGAGAAGGAGGAAACGGTATTTTATTGGTGCCTTATAATTTAGGATACGGAGAATCAGGAAGAGGTTCTATTCCTGGTGGTTCTGTTCTAATTTTTGACATTCGACTTTTGAGCGTAAACTAAGCACTTAAAATTAATTAAAAAAAAGTCGAAACTTTTAAAGTTTCGACTTTTTTTTAGGAAATAATTGACCCTATAAATTCATCAATCTTATCGATTCCTTTATTTTCTAAATGTTCTATGAATGCAGATCCAATAATAGCACCATGTCCATACTCACATGCTTTAGAAAATGTTTGATGATCAGAAATCCCAAAACCAATAATGAGTTTACTTCTCAGATTCATAGATTTGATCCTTTCAAAATAAGCTATCTGCTCTTCAGAAATTTCTCCTTTTGCTCCTGTAATAGCACTGGAAGCAACCATATAAATAAAGCTTTTAGTATATGAATCTATTTTTAGAATTCGCTCATCTGTAGTTTGTGGAGTAATTAAAAATACATTAGTAATTCCGTAAGAATTAAATAATGATTGATAATGATTTTCATATTCTACCATCGGTAAATCTGGTAAAATAAGTGTGTCTATTCCACAATCAACTACCTTTTGGCAAAATTTTTCTTCACCATATTTTAATAACTGATTCAAATACCCCATTAGAACCAAGGGTGTTTTATTTGTCCTTTTAATTTGCAATAATTGATCAAAAACAATGTCTAAGTTAATTCCATTTTGTAATGCTTTCTGGCTACTTTTCTGAATAGTTGGCCCATCTGCTAATGGATCAGAATATGGCAAACCCACTTCTATAAAATCTACCTTAGCATTGCTCAATTCTTGAATGACTTTGGTAGTATCATGTAACCCAGGGAAACCAGCTGTAAAATAAATTGACAAATTATTAGATGGCTTCTCTTTTAGTATGTTAGAAATTAAATTCACGATAGTGTTTTTTCTAGTTTATGTTTTGAAATGGTATCTGCTATATAATTCCACAAAGAAATTCTTACTTCTAAAGCTTCTTTTGCGGTTACCAAAACCTCACTCCACTTCTGTTGGTCGTCTCCACATAATTCCACAATCATATCTAATGAAAGAGGGCCATGAGAATCTCCATCTAACTCTACATGTCTATTTAAATAATATAAAAAATCTTTAAACGATTCTTGTTCGTGGGTTTGATGAATAATTTCAATAAACATGTCTGGTATTAAGTCTTCTCTACCAAAAGTAAAGGCTGCGGCTACTTTGTGAGCATCATTACTGTATATTGTTTTAAAAGTAACTTTCACAAAATTTTTGACAGCTTCAGGAACTTCTGCTAAATCTAACGCTTCTTCTACAGAACTTTTTTGGTCTATTTTACTCAGAAAAACTTCAATTTTATGAGTGTCTGAACCCATATGTCTCATGGCGTCTAAATACATTTCAAAATGACTTTTACTTTCACCTGAAAGATCTACATCGCTCTCTTCTGCTAAAGTTATTTCATTGATAAACTGAGTAAGCTTCCCCTTTTTTCTAGGAACCCAAGGAATTGAAACACAGGTAAGTTCTCTTTGTAAGGTTTTTAAAAGCGACATAAAATCCCAAACAGCAAAAACATGATCTTGTGTAAAAATCTTAATATCTTCTACAGTTTGTAATTGTTGATAGAGCCTATGTGATTTTAACTCTTCTCGTAAACTTAAAATTTCTTCTTGAATGTGTGCTATATTCATTATTCTAAATATTTAATAAATGTTTCCAAATCTTTATCTCCTCTACCAGATAAATTAATAACCACTACCTGATCTTTATGTAAACTTAATTTTGGCAAGACTGCCAATGCATGTGCAGTTTCTAAAGCAGGAATAATTCCTTCTATCTTTGTTAATTCATATGCAGCAGCTAATGCCTCTTTGTCTGTTGCATTCATAAATTTAGCTCTTTTACTTTCATATAAAAAAGCATGCAATGGACCAACACCAGGGTAGTCTAATCCAGCAGAAATAGAATAGGGCTCCATAATTTGGCCATAATCATCTTGCATTAAAATAGTTTTACTTCCGTGAATAATCCCTACTTCTCCTAATTGAGAGGTTGCAGCACTTTCACCAGAATGCACTCCTAAACCAGCTGCTTCAACAGCAATTAATTCTACAGTTTCATCATCCATAAAATGATAAAATGCTCCTGCGGCATTACTACCTCCACCTACACAAGCGATGATAGTATCTGGTGTTGTTTTTCCTGTTTTCTCTTTTAATTGCCACTGAATCTCTTCAGAAATAATAGCCTGTAAACGAGCAACCATGTCTGGATGAGGATGTGGGCCAACTACCGAGCCAATCATATAGAAAGTTTCTGGATGCTGAATCCAGTAACGAATAGCTTCATTGGTAGCATCTTTTAATGTTTTACTTCCACTTGTAGCGGGTACAACTTTTGCACCTAGCATTTTCATGCGAGCTACATTGGGTGCTTGTCTTACAATGTCTTTTTCTCCCATAAAAACAGTACAATCTAAGCCCATTAAGGCACAAACTGTTGCAGTTGCTACACCGTGTTGGCCAGCACCTGTTTCTGCTATTATTTTAGTCTTGCCTAGTTTTTGCGCAATTAGAATTTGACCAATTGTATTGTTTATTTTGTGTGCACCAGTATGATTTAAATCTTCACGTTTTAAATAAATATGAGCCCCATATTTCTCTGAAAGACGTTTAGCTAAGTACAACGGACTTGGCCGTCCAACATAATCTTTTAGCAAGCTCTTGTATTCTTGTTGAAATTCTTCAGATTCTATAATTTGAATGTAATTATCTTCTAATTCTTTTACATTCGGATACAGTAATTCTGGAACAAAGGCACCCCCATATTGCCCAAAGTACCCATGCTTATCTGGATGAAATTTTGATTTCATATTATAACTGATTCTTAAAATTTATCACTTTTATACTATTTTTTAACCCTGGTTTGTCTTCAAATTTACTGTTGATATCTACAGCGTAGATTGGTAATCCAGATTTTTTTACTTCTTTCACTAATTGTGCATCGTTTGGTCCAATTCCTCCACTTAAAAAGAATGGTTTTGAAAAAGGATACTCTTTTAAAACAGACCAATCAAACTTAACTCCATTACCACCTCTATCTTTTCCTTTGGTGTCAAACAGAAAATAATCTACTTCCTTTTCATAAGAAATTAACTCTTCAAAATAAGCATCATTTTTCAAACCAACTACTTTAATAATCTCAATTTTATTTGATAAAGACCTCTTTAGTTCTTGAACGTAAGCTACAGATTCATCTCCATGTAATTGTATGGCTTGAAGCTGATATTTTTCTTGTAATGAAACAACAATAGAGAGTTCTTCATTCACAAAAACACCCGTTTTCTTAATATGCTTTGGCAACTCAGGAATGGTTCCTGTAAAGTTTCTTTTGGAACGATTATAGAAAATAAACCCCAAATAATCAGGATTCAAATCTGCAATAGATTTGATATTTTCTACATATTTCATTCCACAAACCTTTAGTTTCATTTTTTATCTAATTTGACTTATAAACGCCTCACATGCCTCTCCAGGATTCTCTGTCTTCATAAAGTTTTCTCCTATTAAAAAACCATTAAACCCGTATTCTTTAAGGCCTGTAATAATTCTTGGATCACTCAAACCACTTTCAGCTATTTTAATACAATCATCTGGAATTTGATTTGCCAGATTTACAGAATTCTCAAGATCTACCTTAAATGTATTTAAGTTTCTATTGTTAATTCCAATAATTTTATTGTGGAGCGCTATCTTATCTAAATCTTCTTGGGTATGCACTTCATACAATACTTCCATCCCTAAATCTTCCGCTAATTTACCGTAATTCTTAAGCTCTTCTTTTGTTAGACAAGCGGCTATCAATAAAATAACATCTGCACCAATGGCTTTGGCCTCTACAATCTGAAATCCGTCTACAATAAAATCTTTACGTAAAATTGGTTTGGTTGTATTAATGGTTCTAGCTTTCATGAGATCTACCATGGTTCCTCCAAAAAATGAGGTATCTGTTAAGATAGATTGCGCCGCTACATTGGCCTCTAAATATCCATTGGTAACATCTTCTATGGTAGCTTTATCGTTAATAACTCCTTTAGAAGGCGATTGTCTTTTAAATTCTGCTATGATTCCTGATGAATTTACCTCTAATAGAGATTTTTTTAACGAGATCGGAGTTCTCTGAAACAACGGACTTTCTACCAGTTTTTTTAGCGGTACGTCTGCCTTTATTTTTGTTATTTCCTTCTTTTTAAAAGCAATTATTTTATCTAGTATAGTCATTCTTAACAATTGGTAATTAGTTGATGTAAACACTGCGACGCTTTTCCTCCAAATAAAGAATCTTTTGAAAGTTCAAAAGCATCTTCAAATGATTTCTTAGCATCTATAATTTTTAGAGCAAATGCCGCATTGGTTAACACCACATTATTCTGTTCTTCTGTTCCTTTTCCTTCAAGGATATTTTTAAAAATTTTTGCGGCAGCTTCTATAGAATCGCCTCCATAAATATGGGATTGTAAAATTCTTTTTTGTCCAATATCTTCTGGGTTAATGAGTTCTTCTCCAGACTTGGTAAACAATTTAAAACCGCTTGTTAGAGAAATTTCATCATAACCGTCTAAGCCATGAATAATTCCGTAGTTACTCTTTTCTTCTTGTAAAATATAATGATACAGTCTTGCAATTTCAAGATTGAAGGTTCCCAACATTAAATTTTGAGGCGAACTAGGGTTTACAAGAGGTCCTAACATATTAAAAAATGTTTTTAGAGCCAGTGCTTTTCTAGCAGGACCAACTGCTTTCATTGCTGGATGAAATTTTGGGGCATGTAAGAAGCAAATATTTGCTTTCTCTAAATGACTTTGTAAAGTAGCTTCATCGTTTGTAAATTTATAACCAAAACTTTGCAACATATCTGAAGAACCAGATTTAGAAGAAACGCTATAGTTGCCATGTTTGGCAACTTTTTGACCTGTTCCTGCTACCACAAAAGAGGTGATTGTAGAAATATTAAAGGTGTCTTTTCCATCTCCTCCAGTGCCAACAATATCTATGGTATTATAATCAGATAAATCTATTTTTATAGCCAATTCTAACAAAGCTTCTCTAAATCCTGAAAGTTCATCAACAGTAATAGGACGCATCATAAAAACTGTCATAAAAGAAGCTAAATGCGCATCGTTATAAGCACCCCCAGCAATCTTTATCAAAATCTGTTTTGCCTCAGATTTTGATAATTTTTTGTGTTGATATAATTGATTTAAAATATTTTTCATTTGTCAAATAATCTTCAATGAGTCGTTATTATTTTCTATAACTTTCTTTTAAAATTTATTTCTTGTAAGCATTTATAAAATTTTCAACTATTTGTTCTCCTTGATCTGTTAAGATTGACTCTGGATGAAATTGAACTGCACTAATTGGAAAATGTTTATGACGAATTGCCATAATACCACCGTCTTCATCTTTTGCTGTTATTTCTAATTCGGTAGGAAAATTTTGATTGGATGCTATCCAAGAATGATATCTTGCTGCCTGAAATTGTGATGATATATCTTTAAAAATAACAGCAGTTGGCTTGGTTACTTTCATTTTAGTAGCAACACCATGAAATACTTCATCCATATTGATAATTGACCCTCCAAAAACCTCAACAATTGCCTGCAATCCTAAACAGACACCAAAGATTGGTTTTTTACCTGCATATCTATAAATAATGTCTTTAAGAATTCCTGCTTCTTTTGGAATCCCTGGACCTGGAGACAACATAATCATATCATAATAATTGATGTCTTCTAGAGAAATTTCATCGTTTCGAAAAACTGTTGGAAATTGATTGGTTATCTTTTCAACCATATGAACTAGGTTGTAAGTAAACGAATCGTAATTGTCTATAATTAATATCTTCATCTTAAATATTTTCAGCTAAAATCAATGCTTTTTTTAATGCTGCCAGTTTATTAGTAACTTCTTGTAATTCTTTCTCTTCATTAGAGCGTATTACTATTCCAGCTCCTGCTTGGTAATACAATATATTTTGCTTGCTTACAAAAGAACGGATAGCTATTGCCAAATTTACAGAACCATCTAGTCCAATAATTCCAACAGCTCCTCCATAAAATCCACGAGATTGATTCTCGTACCGATCAATCAATTCCATTGCTTTATATTTTGGCGCACCACTTAGGGTTCCTGCAGGAAAGGTATCTCCAACAATGGTCATTGGGTTTCCTTTAATTTTACCCTGAACAGTAGATACCAAATGAATTACATGGCTAAAAAACTGTACCTCTTTAAAAACCTCAACGCTCACATTTGAAGCATGTTTACTTAGATCATTTCTAGCCAGATCTACCAACATCACGTGTTCAGCTGTTTCTTTTTCATCTTCAGACAGTAGCTTCCCAAGCTTAATATCTTGCGCTATATCTCCAGTTCTTCTAAAAGTACCTGCTATCGGATTTATGGTTGCTTTTCCGTTATTAATTTTAATTTGTGCTTCTGGTGAAGACCCCATCAACTTAAAACTTCCATAATCAAAATAAAATAAATATGGGGAAGGGTTAATAGACCGTAACGCTCTGTAAACATTAAATTCATCTCCCTTAAATTCTTGTTTAAATTGGCGCGATAGTACCAATTGAAAAACATCGCCTCTTTTGCAATGTAATTTTGCTTTAGAAACATACTCTTTAAAATCGTCATCTGAACAATTAGAAGACTCTTTCCCAACAATTTCAAAAGACTGGGTATTAAATGCTTGAGACTCTATAATGGTTTCAATCTCAGAAATTCTTGCCGTTGTTCCCTCTTCTATATTTTCTATAAGAATCATCTCATCATTAAAATGATTGATAGCAATAATAAAACGATAAAAACCATATTGCATAAATGGAATTGCAGAATCAGCTTGTTTTGCATTAAAAGTTATTTTTTCGAAATATTGAACACTGTCATAGGTTGTATAACCATACAATCCATTAAATGATTTTAAAGAATCATCACAATCTAATTCAATAGTTTTACTGAATTTTGAAAATAACTCATAAAAATTACCCTGTATTTCTTCCTTAAAAATTGTGGATCCTTGATTTTTTACAGAAAATTGATGATTTTCTACTTTCATAGAAACCACTGGTTCTACACAAATAAAAGAGAAACTCTCTTCCTTGCTATGATAATCTGAGCTTTCTAGCAGTAAAGTATTGGTATATAAATCTCTAAATCTAATGTACAAACCAACTGGCGTAACAGTGTCTGAAATTCTAGTAGAGCTTATTGTTTTAAATTTTATTTTTTTCACGTTTGCTGAATTTATATCAGAATCTAATTCATTGTTATGTTAACTTATTGCTGTTTACATTTAGCATAAAAAAAAAGGCTTATCGTGAGATAAGCCTTTTTTTTAGTATATGTTATATACAAGATTGGGTTCTCACTTATTCAGATAAAAGAGTTCCACCACCAAGTATTTTGTTGTCTTTGCATAATGATACAAATTTAAACCCTCATTTTAAATATGACAAGTTTTCTGCCTTCTTTTTTAAAAGCATTTACAATCTGTAAGTTAGCAATCAAAATTATATTTAAATACATTTCATATTTACGTACTTTAACTTTTAAAAGTAGTATTTAATAACTAAAACACATGCTTTGATATATTTAAATAACTAAAATACTGTTATTTGTATAAAATATTAAACAAAATATAAATTTCAATTGAAATTTTTAAAAATAAGAAAATAATATGTGTGGTATTGTATGTGCATTTGATTTAAAGGAAAGTTCAGAAAAACTAAGATCACAGATTTTAGAAATGTCTAAATCTATAAGACATAGAGGTCCAGACTGGAGTGGTATTTACAGTAATAAAAAAGCTATTTTAGCTCATGAAAGATTAGCTATAGTAGATCCTGCATCGGGAAAACAACCCCTATTTAACCAAGACAAAAGTCTTGTTTTAGCGGCTAATGGTGAAATTTATAACCACCAAGAATTAAGAAAACAATTTGAAGCTACTGAGCAAAACGGATGGACACCTTCTTATACATTTCAAACACAATCTGATTGTGAAGTAATATTAGCATTATATCAAAAAAAAGGAAGTGCTTTTTTAGATGATCTAAATGGCATTTTTGGATTTGCAATCTATGACTCTAAGAAAGATGAATATTTTGTTGCTAGAGATCATATGGGAATTATCCCATTATATATAGGATGGGATAAAAACGGTACTTTTTATGTAGCTTCAGAATTAAAAGCCTTAGAAGGGGTCTGTAATAAAATTGAAGTATTTCCTCCAGGACACTTCATGTCTAGTAAAGATGGGAAACTTATAAAATGGTATCAAAGAGATTGGATGGAGTATGATGCTGTAAAAGAAAATCAAACTTCTATTGACGAATTACGTGACGCATTGGAAGCTGCTGTTCACAGACAATTAATGTCTGATGTTCCTTACGGAGTATTACTCTCTGGGGGTCTAGACTCTTCTATAACATCTGCCATCGCAAAAAAATATGCGCAAAAAAGAATTGAATCTGGAGACACACAAGAAGCGTGGTGGCCTCAGTTACATTCTTTTTCAATAGGCTTAGACGGATCACCAGATTTAGCTGCTGCCCAAATAGTTTCAGACCATATTGGAACCATTCATCATGAGGTAACCTTTACCATTCAAGAAGGATTAGATGCTATTCGTGATGTTATTTATCATTTAGAAACCTATGATATTACTACCATTAGAGCTTCCACTCCAATGTATTTATTGGCAAGAGTCATAAAATCTATGGGAATAAAAATGGTGTTATCTGGTGAGGGTGCAGATGAGATTTTTGGGGGCTATTTATATTTTCACAAAGCTCCAAATGCTGAAGAATTACACAAAGAAACAGTTCGTAAACTAGAAAAATTATATCAATATGACTGTTTACGAGCCAATAAAAGTTTAGCTGCTTGGGGTATAGAGGGGCGTGTACCATTTTTAGACAAAGAATTTATGGATGTTGCAATGAGAATAAACCCACAAGATAAAATGATTAATGGAGAACGTATGGAAAAATGGGTGTTGCGTAAGGCTTTTGAAGCCTACCTACCAGAATCTGTGGCATGGAGACAAAAAGAGCAGTTTTCAGACGGAGTTGGATACAACTGGATAGACACATTAAAAACATTGGTAGATACCTCTGTATCTGATGATCAAATGCAACAAGCAACGCATCGTTTCCCAACTCAAACACCAAGAACAAAGGAAGAATTTTATTATAGAAGTATTTTTGAAGAACATTTTCCTTCAGAGGCGGCTGCATTAACAGTGCCTTCTGTTCCTTCTATTGCTTGTAGTACTCCAACGGCATTGGCTTGGGACAAGAGTTTTCAAAACATGAACGAACCAAGCGGAAGAGCAATTAAAACAGTGCATGAAGATGCGTATTAATAGCCTCTAAAATTTCTCTACAACTCGCTTGTTGGTTTTTCTCTGATTAACTACAAGCGAGTTTTTTTTATAAGCCTACTCTTAGTTCTTCTAAAAGCAGAAATATTTCAAAATTTGAAATTTTATCTTCTAAAATTGAGGTTAAATTTCTTGATTTAAGCCATTTTTTAAATTTAAAGAACAGTGGTCTTGTAGATTCTTTTAAAGAATAGTTCTAAGACTATTTAAAGGCTATTTAAGGCATTTTTTAGTAATTAACAAATGTTGATAAAACTGAGCATTATTAATAAATGAGCTTTCTAAAAACCTTGTTTTTTTGTAAATTTGGAACTATTAATTTCATCATGTTTTGTGATGATTTTTTATGTTTAAAACACTTGAAATTATGAGCGAAGAGAATAAAAATAATTATGATGCTTCCAGTATTCAGGCATTAGAAGGAATGGAGCATGTAAGAATGCGCCCATCCATGTATATTGGAGATGTTGGTATTAGAGGGCTACATCATTTGGTATATGAAGTTGTAGATAACTCTATTGATGAAGCAATGGGTGGCTATTGTGATACAATTAATGTTACTATTAATGAAGACAATTCAGTCACTACAAGAGATAACGGTCGTGGAATACCTGTTGGTATTCACAAAAAGGAAGGTGTTTCTGCACTACAAGTGGTGATGACAAAGATTGGCGCCGGTGGTAAATTTGACAAAGATTCTTATAAAGTATCTGGGGGTTTGCACGGAGTTGGAGTAAGTTGTGTAAATGCACTATCTGAACATCTAACGGCCACAGTTCACAAAGAAGGAAAAGTTTGGCAACAAGAATATTCTAAAGGAAAAAGCTTGTATCCGGTAAAAACAATTGGAGAAACAGATTTTACTGGAACCATTGTAACTTTCTCACCAGACAAATCTATTTTTGTTCAAACCACAGAATATAATTATGATACTTTAGCAACTCGTCTGCGCGAGCTATCTTTTTTAAATAAAGGAATTACCATTACTCTTACAGACAAAAGAAGAAAAGATGATGAAGGAAACTTTATCAATGAAACTTTTTTCAGTAACGAAGGTCTTCCAGAATTTATTAAATATTTAGACAGTACAAGAGAACAATTGACATCAAGTGTCATTTCTATGGAAGGTGAAAAAAATGGTATTCCGGTTGAAGTTGCCATGGTCTACAATACTTCATATGCAGAAAATTTACACTCATATGTAAATAATATTAATACTCATGAAGGTGGAACACACTTATCTGGTTTTAGAAGAGGTTTAACAGGTACGTTAAAAAAATATGCAGATAATTCAGGCTTACTAAAAAATGTAAAGTTTGAAATTGCTGGAGATGACTTCCGTGAAGGATTAACAGCCATTATTTCTGTAAAAGTACAAGAACCACAATTTGAAGGACAAACAAAAACTAAACTTGGAAACAGAGAGGTAACATCTGCAGTTTCACAAGCAGTTTCTGAAATGTTAACAGATTATCTAGAAGAGAATCCAAACGATGCTAAAATAATTGTTCAGAAAGTAATTTTAGCAGCTACTGCTAGACATGCAGCCCGAAAAGCACGTGAAATGGTGCAGCGTAAAACTGTCATGAGTATTGGAGGCTTGCCTGGTAAATTATCAGATTGTTCTGAAACAGACCCATCTATTTGTGAAATATTTTTAGTTGAGGGAGATTCTGCAGGTGGAACTGCGAAACAAGGTCGTGATCGAAATTTTCAAGCAATTTTACCTTTAAGAGGAAAAATCTTAAATGTAGAAAAAGCCATGCAACACAAGGTTTTTGAAAATGAGGAAATAAAAAATATGTTTACCGCATTAGGAGTTAGTATTGGAACAGAAGAAGACCCTCGTGCGCTAAACTTATCTAAATTAAGATACCACAAAGTAGTTATTATGTGTGATGCCGATGTAGATGGATCTCATATTGCTACCTTAATATTAACCTTCTTTTTTAGATATATGAGAGAAATGGTAGAACAAGGATATATCTATATTGCCACACCGCCATTATACTTAGTTAAGAAAGGACAAAAAAGAGAATATGCTTGGGATGACAATCAACGAGATTTGATTGCACAAAAACTTGGTGGCTCTGTTAATATACAACGTTATAAAGGTCTTGGAGAAATGAATGCAGATCAATTGTGGGATACTACCATGAATCCAGAGTTTAGAACTTTACGTCAGATTACTATTGAAAGTATGACAGAAGCAGACAGAGTTTTCTCTATGCTAATGGGTGATGAAGTACCGCCAAGAAGAGAGTTCATAGAGAAGAATGCAAAGTATGCTAATATTGATGCATAAAAGCTAGAAGTAAACTATATAGAGGTCGAAAAAAATATATTTTAGACGACCTCTATGAATTCAATAAGCTCATTTAGTATTGTTATTTTATACTATTTTTGCGCAAATTATTTAAAAAACAATTAAAAATAAAAAATATGAAAATTACAGTTGTAGGAGCAGGTGCAGTAGGTGCTAGTTGCGCAGAATATATTGCTATCAAAAACTTTGCTTCTGAGGTTGTATTGTTAGATATTAAGGAAGGGTATGCAGAAGGAAAAGCAATGGACTTAATGCAAACAGCTTCTTTAAATGGTTTTGATACAAAAATTACTGGAACTACTAATAATTATTCAAAAACTGCAGATTCAGATATTTGTGTGATTACCTCTGGTATTCCAAGAAAACCAGGAATGACAAGAGAAGAATTAATAGGAATTAATGCCGGGATTGTAAAAACAGTTTCTTCTAACTTAATAGAACATTCTCCAAATACCATCATTATTGTTGTTTCTAATCCTATGGATACTATGACATATTTAGTTCATAAAACTACAGGATTGCCAAGAAACAGAATTATTGGAATGGGTGGAGCATTAGATTCTGCTCGTTTTAAATACAGGTTGGCAGAAGCTTTAGAAGCTCCTATTTCTGATGTTGACGGAATGGTTATTGGAGGTCACTCAGACAAAGGTATGGTTCCATTAACTAGATTAGCAACTCGTAATTCTGTGCCTGTTTCAGAATTTATTTCCGAAGAAAGATTAGCACAAGTATTACAAGACACCAAAGTTGGTGGCGCTACACTTACTGGTTTATTAGGAACTTCTGCATGGTATGCTCCTGGTGCAGCTGTTAGCGGATTGGTACAAGCAATTGCATGTGATCAACAAAAAATATTTCCATGTTCTACCTTATTAGAAGGAGAATATGGCTTAACTGATTTATGCATTGGAGTTCCTGTAATTTTAGGGAAAAATGGAATTGAAAAAATAGTAGAAATTCAATTGAGTGATGCTGAAAAAGCTCACATGCAAACATCTGCAGAAGGTGTTTCTAAAACTAATGGATTGTTAGAATTGTAAATTTAACAATCAATAAAAAAAACCAGCCAAATGGCTGGTTTTTTTATTATTTTAATGTAATCCTAAATCTTAGGATAAACCAGAAATAACGCCATTTTTATCAATGGTCATTCCTTCAGATGCTGGGGTTGCTGGTAAACCAGGCATTCGCATCATTTTTCCTAAAATTGGAATAATAAATTGTGCGCCAGCCGCTATTTCAATTTCTCTAACGGTAACCGTAAAACCTTCAGGCCTTCCTATTAATTGTTCATTGTCTGAAAAAGATTTTTGAGTTTTTGCCATACAAATAGCAAAATCATTAAACCCTAGTCTATTGATTCTTCTTAAATTTAATTGCGCCTTTTTACTGTATTCAACAGTTGCAGCTCCATAAATTTCTTTGGCTATTATTTCAATTTTTTCTGTAACCGGGCTTTTCCAGTCATACAAAGGCTTGTATTGTGTTGCTTTATTTTCTACAATATCTACAACAGCTTTTGCCAATTCTTTGGTGCCTTCTCCTCCTTTTGCCCATCCTTCAGACAAAACCGCATGAACCCCTAAACTTTTGCATTTTTTAATCACAAAATTTACCTCTTCTATTGTATCGGAAATAAAAGAATTGATAGCCACTACTGGTTCTATATTATACTTTCTAATGTTTTCTATATGTTTCTCTAAATTTTTAAAACCTTCTGTTACTGCTGCTAAATTCTGCGTATTGTACCCTTCTTTTTTAACACCTCCATGATGACGCAATGCTCTAATAGTGGCCACTAAAACAACACATTTTGGATTTAAATTTGCAAAAGCAGATTTTATGTTTAAAAACTTTTCAGCACCTAAATCGGCACCAAAACCAGCCTCTGTTACCACGTAATTAGACAACGAAAGTCCCATTTTAGTTGCAATAATTGTATTGGTTCCTTGCGCTATATTTGCAAAAGGGCCCCCATGAATAATGGCTGGGTTTTCTTCTAAGGTTTGCACTAAGTTTGGCTTTATAGCATCTTTTAACAAAATAGCCATGGCATTTTCTGCTTTTAAATCGCGCGCAAAAATGGGTTCGTTCTTGTAGGTAAATCCTATAAATATATCACCTAACCGTTGCTTTAAATTATCAAAATCTGTAGCCATGCAAAGAATTGCCATTACTTCTGAAGCTGGTGTAATATTAAAACCATCTTGTCTAGGAACACCATTTGCAGTTCCACCCAAACCAATGGTGATATCCCTCAAAGCTCTATCATTCATATCTATCACACGTTTCCAAAGAATGGTACGTGGGTCTATATTTAAATTGGCTACTTTGTTTTGAATATTATTATCTATTAGAGCAGCTAACAAATTGTTTGCCTTTTCAACAGCGTTAAAATCTCCTGTAAAATGTAAATTAATATCCTCCATAGGAACCACCTGAGAATATCCTCCTCCTGCAGCACCTCCTTTAATACCAAAAACTGGCCCTAATGAAGGCTCTCTTAACACAACAGTAGTCTGTTTTCCAATTTTATTTAATCCTTCTGTAAGACCTATTGAAATAGTGGTTTTACCCTCTCCTGCTGGAGTTGGTGTTAAGGCAGTCACTAAAATTAAATTATTACTTGCTGCTTTGTCTTCATCTATAAGGTGTAATGGCAATTTTGCCTTGTACTTCCCATACATCTCAATATCGTCTTCTTTTACCCCTAATTTTTTTGCAATAGTAATTACATGCGCCAACTTCTTGGCTTGTGCAATTTCTATGTCAGATAGATGACTCATAGTTTCCGATTTTTTTTTTATTGTTAGTTGTTTATTGCTCTTAAAAAGCGAGTAAATATACATAATTTCATTAGGCTAATCTTATTGTAAATACTATATTTGCACGTTTTAAAAAGAAGACGACTAAAATTAAACGAAGATGCAAAACAAAGGACTTATAAGATTATTTGCAATCCTTTTCGGATTGGTAAGTTTGTACCAATTGTCTTTTTCATTCTTTACCTCTAAGGTAGAAAATGAAGCCAAAGAATATGCGAAATCTAGAGGTAATCAAGATAACGGAAGAGAATTAGCAAATTTAGAGAAAAAATACCTCGACAGTGTGAACAACCTAGAGGTTATAAATCTAGGTATTTCTCAATTTACCTACAATGATATCAAAGACAAGGAAATGAACCTGGGTCTTGATTTAAAAGGTGGTATCAATGCAATTCTACAGGTATCTGTAAAGGAAGTATTAATTTCATTATCTAATGATTCTAAAAGTCTGGTCTTTAGACAAGCACTAAAAGCTGCAGATCTAGCTCAGAAAAATGACAATGACACCTATTTAGACTTGTTTTTTAAAGAATTTGAGGCTGCTGCTGGAACCAGTGGAATTAAGCTAAGTGATCCTGAGATTTTTGGAACAAAAGCACTTCGTGAAAAAATAAACTTCAACAAAACAAATGATGAAGTTAAAGAAGAATTACAACTAGAGATTAATAGCTCTATTAATACTGCTTTTGAAGTATTGCGAAGTAGAATTGATAAATTTGGGGTAACACAACCAAACATACAACGTATTGGTAATTCTGGAAGAATTCAAATTGAATTGCCTGGAGCAAAAGATATTGACAGAGTAACTAAACTTGTAACAAGTAAGGCCGAACTACAATTTTGGGAAGTATTTTCAAATGCCGAAGTTCAAAACTACTTTTTTACTGCAAATACTGTAGTTGCAGAAATGTTAAAGGACGACTCTCTAGATAAAAAGGAAGATGCTTCTGAAGCAAGTGATATTCAAAGTATTTTAAATGAAGTTACAGATTCTACAGAGGTTCAGCAAAAAACTTTATTTACGTATCTAAGTGTTAATGTTGCGCAGTCAGAACAACAATTAAGTTCTCTTGTTGCACAAGCGAAGGTTAGTGACACTGCCATGGTTAACAAACTATTGTCTGACAGAAAAGTGTTGAATCTTCGAACCAATGAGATAAAAAATGTAAAGTTTTTATGGGATTATAAATCTAATCCTACTGAAGATGGTTCTGAAGTTATTGGATTATATGCAATAAAATCTAATAGAAATGATATTGCTCCTATTCAAGGAGATGTAATTACAGATGCTTCACAAGTTTTTGATCAATTAAACAACCCAGAAGTAAGTATGGCTATGAACGGAAGAGGTTCTAAGCTATGGGAAAAATTAACTGGAGAGAATACAGGTAAATTTGTAGCAGTAGTATTAGATGACTATGTTTATACTGCACCTTCAGTCCCTGGAGCTATTGTTGGAGGTAGAACTTCTATCTCTGGTGGAAGTATGACTGTTGAAGAAGCACAAGATATTTCTACAGTTTTAAAAGCCGGTAAACTACCTGCTGCTGCAAGAATTATACAAGCAGAAGTTGTAGGACCGTCCTTAGGACAAGAATCTATAGACCAATCTACGCAATCATTTATGTTAGCCATCCTTTTAGTATTGGTATGGATGATTGTATACTATGGTAGAGCGGGTGTTTATGCAAACATTGCCTTGCTAGTAAACATTTTATTCCTTTTTGGAATTTTAGCTTCGTTTAATGCGGTGTTAACATTGCCTGGTATTGCTGGTATTATCTTAACTATTGGTATGTCTGTTGATGCAAACGTAATTATCTTTGAAAGAATTAAAGAAGGAATCTTTAAAAAGAAAGGCTTAAAGCAATCTGTTCAAGAAGGCTTTAGTATTAAAGGAGCTTTATCTGCCATTATAGATGCAAACATTACCAGTTTATTAACAGGTGTTATATTATATGTTTTTGGAACGGGTCCTATTAAAGGATTTGCCTTAACCTTAATTATTGGTATTTTAACCTCTTTATTTACAGCAGTATTTATTACTCGCTTATTAATTGACGGAGCTACAGATAAAGGTAAAAACTTAACGTTTAATACTTCTTTATCTAAAGGTTGGTTTCAAAATATTAATATTGCGTTTTTACGCAAACGTAAAATTGCATACATTGTTTCAGGTGCCATAATCCTAGGAGGTATTGCCTCAATTGCAAGTATTGGACTAAAGCAAGGGGTAGATTTTAAAGGAGGACGTTCTTATGTTGTTCGTTTTGATCAAACAGTAAACCCTACAGAAGTTTCTGAATCTTTAAAAGAAGTTTTTGGAACTGCTCCAGAAGTAAAAACGTACGGATCTGATTCTCAGCTAAAAATAACAACCGTTTATAAAATTGAAGAAGAAGGAAACGACGTTGATGAAGAAGTGCAAACTGCATTGTTTACTGGATTAAAGGGCTACTTATCAGAAGGAGTTACTTATAAGAGTTTTAAACCAGGTTATCAAAAAGAAGGAACTACTACCAATGCTATTATGAGTTATATTAAAGTAGAGCCTACCATTGCAGATGATATTAAAACATCTGCGGTATATGCGGTATTTGGTTCATTACTTATTGTATTCTTATACATCTTATTACGATTTAGAAAAATATCTTTTAGTTTAGGTGCTGTAATTGCAGTATTTCACGATGTACTAATTGTATTAGGGATATTTTCAATACTCTATAAATTTATGCCATTTGACATGGAGATAGGACAATCTTTTATTGCTGCTATTTTAACAGTAGTTGGGTATTCTCTGAACGATACGGTGGTTATTTTTGATAGAATTAGAGAATTTGCTGGAATTCATACCAAATGGGCTTACAGTGAAGTTGTAGATAAAGCATTAAGCAGTACTTTAGGAAGAACCATTAATACATCATTAACAACATTATTGGTAATGTTAGCCATCTTTACATTTGGAGGAGACTCTATTAGAGGGTTTATGTTTGCCTTAATTATTGGTGTTGTTGTAGGAACGTATTCGTCACTATTTGTGGCTACTCCTATTATGTATGATACTTCTAAAAGACAAGAAGCTATAAAAAAATAATTTTAGAACCCATATGACGAAACCGTTTTGTTACTACTGATGATATTTCAGTAACTCAAAACGGTTTTTTCTTTTTAAAATGAGCACCATATCTTTGTAACATGAGCACGATAAAATTACACGATTTAAATTTTACTCCGTTTATTTCTGAAAAAGAACTTTCTGAAATAGTTAGCTCATTAGTGCATAAAGTTAGTTTAGATCTAGACCCTGATGAAGTTCCTATATTTATTGGAATTTTAAACGGCTCTTTTCTTTTTGCTGCAGATTTCATAAGAAAATATACCCAGAACTGTGAAGTATCATTTGTGAAATTAAGCTCTTATAAAGGAACAACCTCAACAGAGGTAGTAAACGAATTAATAGGAATCAACGAAGATATCACAGGCAGAACAATTGTAATTTTAGAAGACATTATAGATACTGGCTCTACCCTACACAAAATCTATGACTGTTTTAAAAACAAGCAGGTAAAGCAATTAAAAATTGCTACCTTATTTTTTAAACCAGATGTGTATAAAAAAGAGCTCCCGATAGATTATATCGGAAAAAGTATTGAAGATAAGTTTATTGTAGGCTATGGCTTAGACTACAACGGCTTAGGAAGAAATTTACCAGCAGTTTACCAATTAACAACAGAAGCTACATAAATGAAAAATATTGTATTATTTGGACCTCCAGGTGCCGGAAAAGGAACACAAGCAGACCGCTTAAAAGGAAAATATCATCTAGTACACATCTCTACAGGCGATGTTTTTAGATACAATATTAAGAATAAAACTGAACTGGGTGTTCTTGCTAAAACCTACATGGATAAGGGTGATTTGGTACCTGATGAAGTAACCATTCATATGCTAGAAGCAGAGGTTGAAAAAAATGCTGATGCTAACGGTTTTATATTTGACGGATTTCCAAGAACTCAATCTCAAGCAGAAGCTTTAGATGGTTTTCTAAGTACCAAAGGAGAAAAGATTAATGGAATGGTAGCCTTAGAAGTTCCTGAAGATTTATTAGTTGAACGATTGTTAGAGCGTGGTAAAACAAGCGGACGAGCAGACGATACTGATGAAGGTAAAATTAGGAATCGATTTAATGAATACAATACAAAAACAGCTATTTTAAAAGAATATTACGCAGCAAAAGGAAACTACTTTGGGGTAAATGGAGTAGGTTCTATTGAGGAGATTACAGATCGTTTAGCAAAAGTTTTTGATACACTATAAATTATGACAGAAGGCAACTTTGTTGATTACATAAAGGTATATGCTTCCTCAGGAAAAGGCGGTAGAGGTTCTGCGCACTTACACAGAGAAAAATTTATCACCAAAGGAGGACCAGATGGCGGAGATGGTGGCCGTGGAGGTCATATTATTCTTCGAGGAAGTAAAGATATGTGGACACTATTTCATCTAAAATTTAAAAAACATTTTAGAGCAGAACAAGGTGGAGACGGAAGTAAAAGTAGAAGTACTGGAAAAGATGGGACAGATGTTTATGTAGATGTACCTCTAGGGACTATTGTAAGAGATAGCGAAACCAGTGAAATTATTTTTGAAATTACTGAAAACGGAGAAGAAAAAATTCTGTTAGAAGGCGGTATGGGTGGTCGTGGAAATTGGCATTTTAAATCCTCTACAAATCAAACACCTAGATACGCTCAACCTGGTGTTGACGGCTTAGATGGCTGGTATCAGATAGAATTAAAATTATTAGCAGATGTTGGTTTGGTTGGTTTTCCTAATGCCGGAAAATCTACACTACTTTCTGTAATTACTGCAGCAAAACCAAAAATTGCCGACTATGCGTTTACAACCCTAAAACCAAATCTAGGTATTGTAGATTATAGAGAATACAAGAGTTTTGTAATGGCAGATATTCCTGGAATTATTGAAGGAGCTGCAGAAGGTAAAGGACTAGGACACCGTTTCTTGCGTCACATAGAGCGTAACTCTACCCTACTCTTTTTAATACCAGCAGACAGTGATGATATTAATAAAGAATACGAAGTTTTATTAAATGAACTCAAGAAGCACAATCCAGAGTTATTAGATAAAGAACGTTTATTGGCTATTTCTAAATCAGACATGTTAGATGATGAGTTACAAGAAGAGATAAAAAAAGAGATGCCCTCCGGAGTTCCTTTCTTATTCTTTTCATCGGTAGCTCAAATTGGCTTGCAAGAGTTAAAAGATCAGCTTTGGAAAATGCTAAACTAGTTTTCTAGTTTAATTCTTATGGGTAACTTATATTGGGTAGTTACTGGAATGCCTCTTTTAATTGCAGGATAAACGTCTGGCAAATCAGCAATGCTTTTTTTAATCATTTTCTTTAAGTTAGGGATATGTTTTAATAAACTATCTGAAGCTTTTATAGATGCTAATACAACCTGTTTATCTGCTTGAATTTTAATAACTACAACAATTGTTTCATCTACATCCTTTTTAAGCTGTATAGAATTTTCAGCTAAACTTTTATAGATTTCTTGATGCATGGTTGTTCTAAAACAATCTGTCTTTTTTAATTTATTAATAAGAGAATCACACACTTTAAATGAAGGAGAAAAATCTACTGATGTAAAATCTACATCCATATCTATTTTCTCTAAATTCTTGTTTTTTTCGAATGAAAAATAATCACAAGAAGTAAAAGAAATCATCAGACATATGAATAAAAAATAGCGCACTTTAAATGATAATAAGTTTAGAGTGAAATTACACAATTATAATGACTTTAAAAACATGATGTTGTGTTCTAGCAGAACCTATTACAATCACTAAAAAAATGTCTATAAAAAAACCCACTCAATATTTTGAATGGGATCCTTTTGTAAAAGAAGTCTTTTATATTAGAACATAAAAATCTTTTCAATAGCAATTTTTTTTTAAAGTTCCTTTTCACAACTATGCTTCTACTTCTATTCTCATTGGTAATGTGTATTTAACAGCTACCTTTTCACCATCTAATTCACCGGGTTTCATTATTGGAAGTAATTTTATTATTCTAACAGCTTCTTCTTGTAATGCTGGGTGAGGTGCTTTTGCTTTAATTTCAGTAATGGCTCCTTCTTTGTTTATTTTAAAAAGCATAATAATTCTTTTCTTTCCTGGAGATAATTTCAAACTATTAGGAAGTTCTGCATCAAACTCTTTTTGAAAATGTTTTTGCATTTTTTTGTTAAAGCAGCTTTCATCATTTTCTGGGCAGCCAGGAAATGTAGGCGCCTTTTCTAAGTTAGTGAATGGTATTCCATCATCAGTTGAAATAACCCTAGTCGTCTGAATTTCAGAGTAATCTGGGATCGTTGCTATTAAAGCCCTACCCTTTTTGTCTCTATATAATTTGTTTAAAAAATATTTTTTTTTACTATTACTTGAGTTAGTTATGCTATCAAATCTAACCAAATATTCATCATACTCTTTTTTTTCAAGTTCATGTAAATCATCTAAAGAAATTTCTTCTCCTTCTGGCTCACCTCCAATACCCATAAATGTATCTAAGTAAGTCATTTTCTTACCATCTGTAACACTAATGCTATCTTTATAACCAAAATAAAACTTTGAAAGTTGTTTTGTAGGAACTTCTATTTTTTGTTGCCTATTACACGATGAATAGGATAGCATTATTAATAGCACAGGGGCTAACAATAAATACTTTATTTGTTTCATTTTGTTGGATTTTTCTTTTGTAATCATCATAATTCTTTTTTTAAGTTGTGAATGTTTATAAAATTGATTAACGAAAGAGATGTTCTCTACGTCAAACAATTGATTTACTAGGGTATTCATATATAATTTCTTGTCTGCAGATTTTAAAATTATAGCATCAGAAATATATTCATGTACGGTTGCAATTCTTTTTTGATAGATGTATAGTAGCGGGTTAAACCACATAAGAATCTTTAGACTTTCAAAAAATAGCAGATCTAAAGAATGTTTTTGTTTACAATGAATTAGTTCATGAGAAATAATTTTTTCTTTTTCTAATTCGTTGATATCAGCCCCTAAAAAAATATAATTGAAAAAAGAAAATGCTTTTTTAGAATTTGGAAGCGTTATTAGAGTGTAGCTATCTTTTTTTTCAATAGAATTTTTTATAATTAAGCTTGTAAGCTTGTATACTTTGAAGGAGAACAATACTAAAAAAAATAAAAACCCAAGATAAAAAATAATTAACCCACCATTAAAGTTTTGATATATTTCAGTTTTTTCTATTATGTTTTGAGGATATAGTACAATCTCTGGCAACAAAAAACGAACATCATTAGAAACTCCTTTTTGAAAAGAGGGTATTTGTATGAATGGAATACAAAATGACATAATTGCAGACATCAGTAAATACCATCTGTTTTTAGTGAAAAAGGTTTCTTTGCTCAGCACAAAATCATATACTATTAAAAATAGTAATTGAAATAGCATTACTTGAATTATATAATTAATCATTGCTTTTCTTTTTATTTATTTCTTTTAAAATTGTCTCTAATTCCGAAATATCTAACTTATTCTTTTTTACAAAAAAGGACACCATGCTATTAAAAGAGCCTTCAAAATAACCATTCATAAGCTTTTGTAAACTCTCATTACTATAACTTTCCTTGGCAATAATTGGATGGTAAATAAAACCTCTTCCTACAGAGGTATGCCCAACAAACTCTTTAGTTTCTAAAATTCTGATAATGGTAGATACAGTATTGTAGGCTGGTTTTGGGATTGGTAATTTATCTATCACTTCTTTGACAGAAGCTTCATTTAGTTCCCACAAAACCTGCATAATCTGTTCTTCTGCTTTTGTTAATTGTTTGCTCATATTTCAACTAAGTTTTTAGTTTAAAAGACAAATATAACTAAATATTTAGTTTGAACTAACTATTTAGTTAAAAATACCATTTGTAACAAACAAAAAAAAGAATCGTCATATATAAACAACACGTAAAATACATGGATATTTTATTACTACTACTAGGTGCTTTTTTTATTATTTTAGGAATTATTGGTGCTTTTATACCCATATTGCCTGGCCCTATCACTAGTTGGGTGGGTTTATTATTGATACATTTTACCAATGCCATTTCGTTTAATTGGACTTTTATACTAAGCACTCTAGTGATTGCAGTAGTAGTATATATTTTAGATTATATTATTCCTGCTTTAGGAACAAAAAAATTTGGTGGAAGTAAATATGGTATTATTGGAACTACAGTAGGTTTGTTATTAGGACTCATTTTCTTGGGGCCATTGGGTATTATTATTGGCCCGTTTACTGGGGCATTTATTGGAGAGCTCATTCATGATAATCAAAACTCTAACAGAGCATTTAAAGCAGCCATTGGCTCTTTTATTGGTTTTTTGTTTTCTACTGGATTAAAATTTATAGTTAGTATTATTTTTGCAGGATTATTTTTTTCAAAAATATGGGAGGTGAAATTGCTGTTGTTTTAAGAGCAAAAAAAAGCAACCCATCTCAGGGAAGCTTTCCATTGGTTAACAAAACCAAGACACTTTTACAAAAGTGCCAAAACAACACAACACGTTATTTATAAATAAATAACACACAAATATACTTATTTTTTTAATTTTAAAATGCCATTATTTCCTTTTTAACTGCAAAGTTCTTTTTTGCAAATCACTATCTTTGCAGATTATAATCATTTTAGAAAAGACAATAGAATGCAATTATCAGAACAAGAAGTTGTACGTAGAGAAAAACTAGCAAGATTACGAGAAATAGGAATTAATCCGTATCCTGCAGATTTATTTCCTGTAGATGCTAATTCTAAGGAAATAAAAAACAACTTTGAGGAAGGTAAGCAGGTGGTAATTGCTGGCCGTTTAATGGTTATAAACATTCAAGGAAAAGCTTCTTTTGGGCAATTACAAGATGGCGAAGGAAGAATTCAACTTTATTTTAATAGAGATGAAATTTGTCTTGGAGAAGACAAATCTTTATATAATACCTGTCTCTTATACACATCTCCGAGCCCACGAGACCGAGGCTGATC
>OJFR01000043.1_pt1 | contig 53938 bp, 56 predicted proteins | sample 1594121 | NCBI WGS metagenome assembly OJFR01 (sample SAMN05416812, study PRJEB24817) | seawater metagenome | isolation source: Sea water | place: Canada:Atlantic | collected 2013-07 | reverse complement strand
ATCTGCCATAGTTGGAGAAAGTGTTCCACTACCACTAACAACGGTCACTGTTACACTTGGGGCGGTTGAATACAAATATGCGATATACGTTTTCCACTGAGTAATATGAGTTGCGGTCATATTAACAATATCTGTTCCGTTATAATAAACTGGTGTTCTAACTGTCATCAATCATATCCTTGTTATATTTATGCTGCTAACGCTGCGTCGGCATATGTAAATGCGCCTGTCATAGATTTCAATGCTGTACCAGCAGAGTTCTGGATTTCTACATCTGTCCCCCCACTGGCCAGTCCGACACGAATCGCTATTACTGCGTCATCAACGTCTTTAATAAGCAATTGCACTGGTGCTGAAGCTGCATCTATATAGGTTTTAAGTCTTGCCGCAGTAGTTTTTCTATTTGTACCGCCAGCACCATCATCTATAATAAACAAATCAGCATCAGCAATCGCAGCACCAATATCAGTTGCACCATCGATATCAAGATCAGCAACAGCGATAGACCCATCAGGGAACACTGGTGCCTGACTAAAGGTTACAACACCGTTAGAAGCAATCGCTATAGCATCTGTGTCACCAACAGAACCGATATTACCAGTATTAGGAATAATAATGTTTCCAGTAATAGTGACCCCAGCAGCAGTTGTTTCAAACTTCTTTGCATTGTCATAGTAGAGAGATGCTGCACCATCTGGGGCAAAGGTTGCCATTGTTTCGGTGCTATATTTAAGAGTAATACCGCCACCACCTTGATCATCTATGATAAGATTACCAGCATTATTTACAATATATCCATTACTATTATCGTGATAAATCTGTAAATCACTATCAGTACCAAATTTAGCCTTATCACTGTCTGGGAACAAAACATCACCACTTGCATCAGCAGTTACAGTCTTACTTGCCTCTACTGTTCCAAGTGTGGTAATATCGTTATAGTTCAACTCTGCTGCTGTTGATGTAACAGCAGTCGAACCAATTATAATTCCTGTTGCAGTAACCGTTGATTTAAATATGGCCGCACCGTCAGCACTACCATCAAGAGTTAGCATGGTGATGTCGGCACCACCATCTGTTCCCTTGAATATAATGTCACTATCGTTTGCTGCGGCATCAATTGTAATGTTACCAGAACTTGTTGTTATGTTTACCGCACCATCACCAGCAGAAATGTCATCGGCTGCACCACCACCAGCAGCATCTGCCCAAGAAATATCTGTACCATCTGATGTTAATACTTGTGTATTACTACCGGCTGTTAGTACAGCAGGATTACCACTTGCATCACCATATATGATTTTGCCCCTAGCAATTCCAGCCATCTTCGCAAGTGTAATTTGGTTATCTGCTATGTGGGCAGTATCAATACTTCCATCAACATACTGGTCACTATCAACGGAGTTTGCTGCCATCTTTGCGACTGTTATTTGAGCATTAGCAATGTGTGCGGTATCAATACTAGCATCAACATACTGGGCACTGTCAACGGAGTTTGCTGACAACTTTGAGTTTGATATTCCAGCATTAGCAATGTGTACGCCATCAATACTACCATCTACATAGTGTTCTGAATTAATTGCATTATCAGCAATCTTAGTTCCATCAATAATATCAGCGGCAAGATGCTCTCTATCAATAGAACCATCTATATATTCATCGCTATCGATGGAGTTTGCTGGCATAACTGGTATCTGACTAAATGTGACAACACCGTTAGATGCAATCGCTATAGCATCTGTGTCAGAAGTATGACCAATATTTGTGCCATTAATAATAATGTTATCAACAGTCAATGCTGTCAGTGTGCCCACTGAAGTGATATTTGTTTGGGCTGCACCTGTAACAGTTGCGGCACTACCAGATGTATTTTGGTTACCAGCACTATTGACACCGGGTAGATTGATATTAGCTGAACCATTAAATGATACACCACCGATAGTTCTTGCGGTAGTTAGAGTTGCAGCACTACCACTTGTATTTTGGTTACCAGCACTATTAACACCCGGTAGATTAATGTTAGCGGAACCATCAAATGATACACCACCAATTGTCCTAGCAGTTGCGAGTGCAGTAGCGGTATCAGCATTACCTACAAATCCAGTTGCAGTTACAGTTCCGGCGTGAAGAGTTAAATCACCATCTGAAGCAAGTGTCATCTTGGGGTTTGATACGCCTCCTACACGGGATGCAGTTTCAGACACACCAGTTGTGAATACTAGTTTGGTTGCGTTTGCACTTGCACTAAATGTTCCTTCTGCTTCTGCTGTAATAGCAGCGGCAACAGTTGCACCATCAGTTCCATCAGAGTCACCAGCAGAAAAATGCAGCGCACTAATAACATTGCCACTTGTAATTATATCTTCTTCGGACTTCAGTTCTAACACCATAGGTGTATTAGCACCAGTTGCGGTATGTGTCAGTGTTAGTCCTACGTTATGAACATGGGTTGCTGTAATTTCTGAATTTGCTCCAAACGTAATTTTAGCGGCATCTGAAGTTAAAAATAAATCATCACCAACATCTAAATCACCATCGATGGTAAAGTTTCGTAATCCAGTGTAATCTTTGCTTGAGTCTAGGATAACCGCTTTACTAGCTACTGCTGTACCTACTGCGGTTGAACCAATATCAAGAGCATTGATTTCTCCAACGACAACTGTTGCACCATCTAGGATATTCAGTTCTTCTGGGGTAGATGTAATCTGTGTATTTGATGCGGCAGCAAGTACAGGAATTGTACCACTCACGTTTGGTAGATTGATTGTTCTATCGCCAGTTGGGTCAATGATTGTAAGTGTTGTTTCATGATCGTCAGCAGTTGCACCCTCAAACACAACAGCATTTTGTGCATTCATCGTAACCGTGTCAACCTGTGTGGTTGTTCCCGCCACAACAAGATTTGGAACAAGTAGTGTGCCTGAACTTGGGTTGTAACGCAATGCACCCGTATCATCTAATAGTGAATCTGATTCATCGTTGAACACCACAGGGAAGTTTGTATTTGCAGTGCTATTGGTAACTGTAACTTTAGAAGATGTACCTGTAACATCACCCGTCAGAGGACCAGCAAATGCATCTGATGTAACTGTGCCATCAAAGAACGCATCTTTAAATTCTAATGAACTTGTTCCCAAGTCAATGTCATTATCTGTTACTGGAACTAAAGCACCATTAACTAATTTTATTTGGTGTTCGTTTGCAGCATAGAAGTGTATTTCATCAGCGGTTTCAAAGTCAATCTTGGTCTGGTCATCTTCACCGATTTTAATGTCCGTCGCAAGAAGGGATGTAATAGTGGTTTGTGCAGCATTAATTGCAAAGTCTATTGTATTATCGCCATCCTGATAAGTTACGGCAATACCTGTTTCAGTATTTGAACTGACCATTGCACCAGCAGTATCGCTAATGAATTCTGCAAGTGCAGTGCCATTGACTGTAATCGCATCTGCTTCCAACGTACCGTCGATATCTACGTTACCAGAAACGTCTAGACTTCCAGCGTCTAATTCACCAGATAATGTAAAGTTTCGTACCCCTGTATAATCTTTATTGGAGTCTAATATGACTGCCTTACTAGCAATAGCATTACCAACAGCAGTTGATCCTAAATCCAGTGCGTTAAGTTCCCCAACTACTGCTGTAATACCGTCCAATGCATTCAATTCAGCAGCCGTTGATGTAACATTTGTACCACCAATATCGAGAGTGGTCATTGATACTTCACCAGCAACAGTTAGGATGCCATCAGCAACAGTCATCAAATCGGTATCATCACCATGTCCTATGGTCGCGCCATTGATAACAACATTGTCTACTGTAAGTGTAGTGAGTGTACCAAGTGATGTAATATTACCTTGAGCAGCAGTAGAAAGTGTTCCTGCAATAGTACCACTAGAAACATTAATACCGGCACTGAATACTGGTATCTGATTCATAGTTACTACACCATCAGAAGCAATTGCTATAGCATCCTTATCACTGGCACTACCGATATTTCCAGCATCAGCAATCACAATCCCTGCATTAAATGTTGCTTCACCAGCGGCACTACCATCAATAGTAAGGAACGTAGTATCTGCACCACCATCTGTTCCCTTGAGAATAATGTCAGAATCGTTAGCAGCTGCATCAATTGTAATGTTACCACTGGATGTTGTTATGGTAACTGCTGCGTCACCAGCAGAAATGTCATCGGCAGCAGAGGATACTCCAGCATTTATATAAGTTTTAAGTCTCGCCGCAGTAGTTTTTCTATTCGTACCGCCAGCACCATCATCAACAATAAACAAATCAGCATCAACAATAGCAGCACCAATATCAGTTGCACCATCAATATCAAGGTCTGCAACCGCAATAGAACCATCAGGGAATACTGGTGCTTGACTAAATGTAACCACACCATTAGATGCAATAGCGATAGCATCTGTGTCAGAAGTGTGACCAATGTTTGTTCCATTAATGATAATGTTATCAACAGTCAATGTTGTCAGTGTGCCCAAAGAGGTTACGTTGCCTTGAGCAGCAGTAGAAAGTGTTCCTGCAATAGTACCACCAGAAACATTAATACCGGCACTGAAAACTGGTATCTGATTCATAGTAACAACACCATCAGAAGCAATCGCAATGGCATCTTTGTCACTGGCACTACCGATATTTCCAGCATCAGCAATCACAATCCCTGCATTAAATGTTGCTTCACCAGCGGCACTGCCATCAATGGTTAAGAAGGTTGTGTCTACACCGCCGTCAGTACCTTTAAGAATAATATCACTGTCGTCCGCTGCAGCATCAATTGTAATGTTACCAGAACTTGTTGTTAGAAGAACTGCGGCATCACCAGCAGTGAGATCATCAGCAGCAACACTTGACCCAGCAGACATATAAGTTTTTAGTCTTGCAAGTGTTGATTTTCTATTTGTACCACCAGCACCATCATCAACGATGAACAAGTCTGCATCAGCAAGTGCAGCCCCTATGTCTGTTGCGCCGTCGATGTCTAGATCAGCAATATTGATACTACCATCAGGGAATACTGGTGCTTGACTAAATGTAACCACACCATTAGACGCAATCGCTATAGAATCTGTGTCAGAAGTGTGACCAATGTTTGTTCCATTAATGATAATGTTATCAACTGTAAGGGCGGTTAGTGTACCCAATGAAGTAATATTTGTTTGAGCTGCACCTGTAACGGTAGCAGCGGTTCCAGAAGTATTGCCTGTTACATTACCAGTTAGTGTTCCTACAAATCCTGTAGCAGTTACTTTACCTGTGCTTGGATTATAGGTGAGTGTTCCATCAGATTCCAACCCAAGATCACCACCATCAACATCGCCACCAGCAGCGAAGACAATAGCGTTGTTTTCGTCTGTAGATTCATTGTCCGTTATGGTTACTGTTGTTGCAACTGCTGCTGTCCCACTTGTATTCTGATTACCAGCAGTATTGACACCCGGCAAATTAATATTAGCACTACCATCAAATGATACACCGCCAATTGTCCTAGCAGTTGCGAGTGCAGTTGCGGTATCAGCATTACCTGTAACATTACCCGTTAGAGGACCAGCAAATGCATCAGATGTAACTGTACCATCAAAGTAGGCATCTTTAAATTCTACACTACTACTACCAAGGTCTAAAATATTATCAGCGCCGGGAGTTAAAGCACCATCTGTAAGTATTAATTGTTTTTCATTTCCTGCATAAAAGTTAATTGTGTCAGCAGTCTCAAAGTCAATCTTGGTCTGGTCATCCTCACCAATTTTGATATCAGTGGCCAACAAACTTGTTATAGTAGTTTGTGCGGCATTGAGGGCAAAGTCTATCGTATTGTCAGCATCCTGATAAGTCACTGCAATACCTGTTTCAGTATTACTACTGACCATCGCACCAACTGTATCGGAAATGAACTCATTTAGAGCAGTACCATTGACAGTGATTGCATCTGCTTCTAGTGTACCATCAACATCTACGTCACCAGAGAAATCACCTGTTGCTGCGTCAAGTTCACCACTTACGGTAAAGTTTCGTATTCCTGTATAATCTTTGTTGGAGTCCAGTATGACCGCCTTACTAGCAATAGCAGTACCAACAGCCGTCGAACCCAAGTCCAGTGCATTAATCTCACCAACTACAACAGTCGCACCGTCCAGAATATTAAGCTCTTCTGGTGTGGATGTAATTGCAGTGGTTGTAACCGTCGCAAGAAGGGGGATATAACCACTTTGGTTGAGCAATCTCTGTGTACGGTCAGCAGTTGGGTCGATAATCGTAAGAGTTGTTTCGTGGTCATCAGCAGTTGCACCCTCAAATATGACTGCGTTCTCTGCATTCATAGTCACAGTATCAACTTGAGTAGTCGTTCCTGCTACAACAAGATTTGGAACAAGTAGAGTTCCTGTACTTGGATTGTAACGCAATGCACCTGTATCATCCAACAGTGCATTCGACTCATCGTGGAAGGTCACGGGGAAGTTTGTATTCGCAGTGCTATCGGTAACAGTGACTTTATCTGCTGTTCCAGTTGTATTTTGATTAAGTGTTCCTACCACAAGATCAATAGTACCGTCGGCATCCTGATAAGTTACTGTAATACCTGTCTCTGTGTTAGAACCAAACATAGCTCCAACTGTGTCTTGTACAACTTCAGTAAGGTCAATGTTTGCACTTCCATCAAAAGACACACCATGAATAGTTCTGGCAGTTGCAAGTGCAGTTGCAGTGTCAGCATTACCTGTAACATCACCAGTAACGTCACCTGTCAATGCACCTACAAATCCTGTTGCAGTAATCTTACCAGTGCTAGGATTATATGTAAGTGTTCCATCAGATTCTAATCCAATGTTACCACCATCAACATCACCACCAGCAGTAAACACAATCGCGTTGTTTTCATTCGTAGACTCATTGTCTGTGATCGTAACCGTTGTTGCTACTGTTGCAACTGCTGCTGTCCCACTTGTATTCTGATTACCAGCAGTATTTACGCCGGGAAGGTTAATGTTAGCACTACCATCAAAAGACACTCCACCAATTGTTCTTGCAGTAGTTAGAGTTGCAGCACTTCCAGTAGTATCTTGATTGAGTGTACCTATAACAAGGTCTATGGTTCCATCTGAATCTTGATACGTTGCAGTAATACCTGTCTCTGTGTTAGAACCAAACATAGCACCAACTGTGTCTTGTACAACTTCAGTAAGGTCAATGTTAGCAGTGCCATCGAATGATACACCATGAATGGTTCTTGCGTTTGCAAGAGCAGTGGCAGTTGCAGAAAGTGCAACGGCAATATTTGCAGTACCATCAAATGAGGTTCCACCAATAGTTCTAGCAGTTTCCAGTGCAGTAGCAGTGGCCGCATTACCAGCAGTATCTTGATTGAGTGTACCAATAACAAGGTCTATGGTGCCATCTGAATCTTGATACGTTGCAGTAATATTTGTCTCTGTATTACTAGAGAACATTGCTCCCACTGTATCTTGTACAACTTCAGTGAGGTCAATGTTTGCACTTCCATCAAAAGACACACCATGAATGGTTCTAGCAGTTGCAAGTGTGGTTGCAGTAGTTGCAACTACTCCCGAAAAATCAACAGCAAAATCTAATGTGTTATCTGCATCGTCATATGTTACTGTGATGTTTGTTTCTGTATTGGAACTAACCATTGCTCCAACTGTGTCAGAAATAGTTTCTGCCAGTGTAGTACCATTGATTGTAAGTGCATCAGTTTCAAGTGTACCATCTATATCGACATTACCAGATATGTCTAACGATGCAGCTGTAACTGAACCTGTTGTTGTTAGGTTCTCGTTACCAAAACTAATCGCACCAGAACTATCGGTGATAGAACCAGCAGCTAATGCAAGAGTTCCCGCGTTAAAAGTGGTGCCTGTTAGAGTTGTAATTGTGGCAGATGTGATTGTTCCACCGACCACACCAGAAATTGTTGGAGCAGTTAATGTTACTACTGTTGCAGTTGCACTTATACCACTTGATAGTTGTGTGCCACTACCAAGCAGATTGTAAATTTCTACAAAGTTATCATTGATTTTATCTGCGGCGACGGGAAGTGTATCGCCAGTGCCGTCATTAACAACAGTGCCGAAATTAAGTGCTTGGTATGACATCTACATTATTCTCCATTAAATATATTTATAATATATTCGTCGTTCATTTTTTTACACATTACCAAGTATATCTATTTATTTTTTTACTAACTCTTGCAATAAATGTTTAATTTCATGCATCTCCGACTTCAGAGTGTTAATCTCCCTCGCAGTTTCGCGCATCACATCTCTTTGACGCTGCGCTTCCTCAGCACGCCGCTTTGCAACCTCATAAGCATTCTTATTTGTATTTATAATTGCTTTACTAGAGGTATCTCGCACCAAATTTTCATGTCCTTCAACTTTAAGATGATCTGACATATTATGTTGCCAATGCTAATGCTCGTAGATTTTTTACTCTAGGTGGCCTTGCTTGATTTGTTGTTCTCATAACAATCTTAATCTGGAAAGAAATAAACTCATCCAAAGGATTACCAATACCATCATCCGTAACACCAGCAGTATATTCGTGTTCAAGGAATTCATTTCGTATTGCCGGACGAACTTCAACATCTGGTCCACCAGACCCAGCAACTGTTCCATCATCATTAAAGAACCTGTAATCAATTTCATCAAAAGAAAATGCATCATCTACACGCAAAGTTTTGAACATTACTTTTACATCTGATGCAGATTCTCTACTGATATCCAGAAGAACTCTCAAAGAAGTTGCAGGAGTTTCAAGGTTGACTTTTTTAGTCATATAAATCGCAGAATGATTATCACCTTCTGGTTCCGTCATTGGTTTATATATCGTCGTTGGATAAACATCAGATGAAGAATCAATTTTATCAACCACGTTTGCAACAGCAATCACAGACATCCTTTGTGTGTCAATCACAGGAGATAACGTCTCTAACTCAGAAGATAGGGTTATAGGAACACTCAAAGATTTTACACCAGCCATTTCATTTGTCTCATTAATTGAAGACGCAATCAAGTTGGTTGATGGAAAATAATAGTTGTCATTAAGTGGAAGAGTTCTGGTAGTTGTTGATTTAACAAATGATGTTTCACTACCACTTATACTTGTACCACTTGTTGTAAGAAAACCACCAATAATAGAAGTTCTGGATGGAACCAAAGTACCCATATTTGTAGTTGAAACATCATACTGAGCATTTTCTGTTGCAGTACAAACACTTCCACCAAACGTAGATGTACTACCAGCACCATCAACTACAGGAGTTGTGGCCAGAACAATTGTATAACTATCTGCACTAATATTGGCAATTGCTGTATGTGTCTTATTAATATCATACAATGGAACTTTATGAATTTGAAATAGTTCTACAGTTGCACCATTTGCATGAGCTGCAGCAGTTGTGCTGTTTGCACCGCGTGTTGCACTTGTAATACCAGTTCCAGAAATAGTAGTATAACTGATAATCTCATCGTCAATCTTAATGTAATACACATTAGACGCATCTCTGGAATACTTGCCGCTTGTATCATCAAAGTTTGTTCCACTCGTAAGAGTAATAGATGTTGCGGTTGAACTGAGCGCACCATTCAGTGTAGTTGACGCACCAGATTTAACACCATCAATGGTAACATTATTAACTGTGGAATACATACCATGTGTGTTATGATTAATTTTCAGTGCGGTATTATTATCTGTCATCTCTAATGGATTTTTTGTAAGAGTCTTGGCGGGTAACGCTTGATTCTGCAAAGTAACCAAACCAGCAGCAGATGTATCAAAACTAGCACGTCTTACAGTAAACTTCAAATCTTGAGTCTGTGATGCTGACCAAGATGTATTATTCGCACTTTTAAAGAGTACACCAACATGAGGTTGATTTGTAATTTCATTTCCATTAGCGTCTGTCGTACCAAGGTCAGAAATCCAAACTTTATAATCAGGAACATCTGTTCTCACAACAACACAATACTCTGTACCACCCTTAACATAAACGGGGGAATCAAACGTAAATGTTGTTGCAACAGAGCCATCATTAGATAGTAAAACCTCAGCTGATTGTAACAACTTACGACCGAAAGGTAGAATTTTTGGACCCGGAGTTCCGTTAATCACATTACGAATTTCTATCCAAGTTGGGTAAACAGAGTCTTTTGCAAAATAATAGATGTCAACAGATGTTAAGAAGAAACCAGTTTGATCTTTATTAGGTTGTTTGGTATCAAGGATCATAAATGTTTGTGCGAGAGGGTCACCGCCGTCGCCGCCGAGGTCTTCTTCGAACGCAGCTGCGGGGGTCGCTGTCAAGCTTTCTGTTGATTCACTCAAAGAAGTAGTTCTAACAATAGCATTTCTTGTGGAAATAATAGTTTCCTGTTGAGTATCCAAAATACCTTTAGCAGAATATAATGCTTCAGCATAAGTTTCTCTTGCAACAACTTCACTTGCGCCATCACCAACTTGTCTATTGTTTGGATCAGCTGTTATTACAAATTCAATATCACCTGTTGGAAATTGTGGATTACCAGAAATTTTTGGGTCAGGAATACTGAAAACACCCCGACAGTCACCCCGGCCATCAGAAATTAGTGTGCTGCCAGCAACAGGAGTTTCAAGGTCAGAGAAACTTCCAAATGTTGTTCCAAATGCACCTGATGCATCAGGCGTAACATATGTGTTAACAACCTTTCCACCAAAATAAATATAAAGTCTGGTGAAGGGTTTTAAACTATTTGCAGTAAAGGTTATATCTTTTGCCCGTGTAAATGGAATCAAAGTTTTAGAAACAGACCTAAAACCTTGACTTTCAAGTTCAAAATCTTCTTCAACCTCTGTAAAAGTACCAGTTCTAGATTGTCGGACAGCATTGAATTGCCGGCCGGGCTCGAAATCATTATCGTCGGAGACGTTGCCGACGCCACGGGTGACAACTCCCGACCAAGTAGTCTGCCATGAGTTCCACACAGTGCCAATACTGTTACCAAGAGAAGCAACGACCGCATCAAAGTTGCCCTCACGATTAATAATTAATTGTGGAGCAATTTCTTGTTCAAACCAGTTATCCTGTGTGGGATCAATCGATAGAACACCTTCCCACCTTGCAGTTAGAAATGGGGTAACGCGTTCAACTGTACTAGCAAATGGTTGTTCTGTTGCAACAACTTCTGTATATGGTAGAGTGATGAGATCACCCGTCTTTTGATAACCAGCACCAGTTCTTGCATCGTCAGAAGTTACACTTTCCTCAAGGTCTACAGCTTTAGAAATATGAGTGGGACGAAGAATTCCGTTTGTAAAGTCCATAGAATTTTTATAATCTCTGGCAAACGCATCACCAACTCTATGTCCTCTGAAGTTATCAACTACAAACCCAGACTTAAATCTATTCAATCCATTAGCATCTGTTACTTCAAATTCTGCTGCATTTTTTTCTAAGAGATTGAGGGTTGTAATTTTTTCGACATTTTTAAGACGATCATTGATTTTACCAATATCTTTCATAGTAAATCTTTGATTCTTAACTCTAGTAACTTGGACATCAGTAGGTTTAAATGTAAATGCTGGTAGGTCAATGTGTGCAAGGATCATAACATTATCTGGAAGGTCCGGTCGTGTTGGAGTCTCAGATGAAGTTCCATCAAAAACAGTTATTACACCCCTATTGTCTATCACAACACTTGAACTTCTTGCCAAATAAAATTCCAAATCAGACTGAATAAATGATCCCGGCTTGCAAACATCAACTGTTGATGCACCAGTACCGTCATATTGACGAGAGAAGAAATCAAAGGAGTTTCCTGTGATTTCATCAACAGTTTCTAGTGTAGATGATGAACCGGCAATGTCTTCAACCTTTGGTCTAAAGTCAGCAGTTTCTCGTAAATCAAATTCACCAGCTGGTGCAGGAGAATCAGGATCAACTTTATTTGCAATATATACTGGAATGTCATCATAACCCATTTGACCAGAAACATCAACATAAGAATCAACAGTAAATAGGTCACCAGTACCATGTTCAAAATAATCATATATAATAAGAAGTCTTCCAGTAGGTGCGGGTGCTGACCCCTTTCGCACAATTCGAGCAATGTCATAGAAGTTATCTCGTTGACCATCATCAAAGAAAAATTTGTCTTTAATGTCTATACTACCCTCGGTAAGAGTGCCGACAGTGGCCGTTGCACTAGAATGATTTCCTGTAATTGTTTCGCCTGATGTAAAACCAACATTAGTAGTTTGTACATAATTCATAGGTGAAGAACTGTCAATAATTCTTGCCTTAGCTCCACTAGTTCCACCAACAATTTCTTCACCACGTTCAAATGTACCAACTACATTAGTGAGTGTCATTTCTGGGGCAATGGCATCCGTACTTGCGGATTCTGAGTCAAACACTGCTACTATATTAAATGCATCTGCCCGGCCAAGAGAGATCGTTGTATCAGTAGGTCGAGTCCCAAATGCATCTGTTGTTCCAGAAACAACTTTCAATTGTTTCATCAAATTTGTTGTTTTAGATTTTTGAATAACAGAAGTTTTAAGAAGTGTCGCAGTGAGTTTTATCTTTGCAGAACTTCCCAAAATTGTGTTGTCTGTCACCGTAAGAGATGCTGACCCTGTACCAGACAATTTACTAGCAAGACTAACAACATCACCTTGAACACCAGTACCACCACCAGCAGTAAGAATACTCAAAGTGTAATCGGTTTCGGCATGAGCCGCAAATGTTTCATTTGTCCCTGCTTGAAATGTTACAACACCAGAAGAGTTTGTCGTTCCAACAAACTGACGGCGAAGAGTGTACTGTGTATCACTTGCGCCATCGTTTGTTGCAGTCAGAAGAGTCTTAACCGTGTTTTTTGGTAACTTAAACAGTGCGCGATTTTTCTCAGCGTCAAGCAATTTTACTACATCAGTATCAAATCCCTCTTGAATAATTCTGCCCGAGGAAGCTGTTGCCTGTTCTAATTCAATAGAAGAATTAACATCTTCTTCTAATACAATGTCAGCAAAAATGTTTGTTGAAACTGAAGTGACGAAATCAGCAGTAAAATCTTGACCAGAATCCTCATCCTCCATAAAGACTTGTTTAAAGTTACTAACACTAAATGTACTCTTTGCAAGTATTGTGAGGTCTGTGTTACCTGAGTTCTCAACAATTGCGCTTGTTTCAGATGAGTCAGATGCAGTAATTTTTTCACCAACTTGGAAATTACCAACAACAGTGGTTAGATTAACACTAGCTGAAGATGTTCCGTCTTTATGCACAAATCCAGTTGCACCAGAGGTTACACCAGTTACCAGAACACCACCATTGGCATGTGTTGCCAGAAGTGTTGGTGATGGAGTATCACTCAAAGTAAGTTTGGTAAAGGGACGAATATCAAACATATATAATTTGTATTGAGAAGCAGTGTTATCTGAATTTGCTCCAACATCACCAGAATGATATTCAATCGCTCGCGCTCGTCCGACACCAACTAGATTTCCGTTTTTAGAACCCCTCGTAGTGTTTGCTGTATCGTAGAATTCAATAGTTTTAAATGCAGTAGATTCACCACTTATATTTGTAATATCAGGTGTTCCAAATACATTCGTAATCAAAACATAATTACCCATGTCAAAGGTAGAAACTGTGGCATTAAGAGTCTCAAAGTCTCTTGCTTTATTAACATCTTTTATTGAAGTGTTAGTTTTTTCAATTTCAAAACCTTCAATATAAGCTTTACCTCTAGAAACAATAAAGGAAAGTAAAGATTCATTAGCAGTATTATTATCTCTTGTTGTTTCACCAACTGAAAATGTTCCTAGAAAATTAGTTCCAGCAACATTAGTATCAACAGATTCTTCAATCCTAAATTGGAATGGTCTAACTGTGTAACTTCCAGATTCATCATTGGTTCGTCTTGCCATTTCGTCTGCAAGAAGAGCATATTCGGTCCTTCTCCCAGTTATTTCTAGATTACCATCTCTAATGCTACCTAACATGATAAAATCAGTAGTGTCTGTTGTTGAGGTTAGTGTAGTTAGTGATAAAGTAATACTTAGACGATGCGCGCCTTTAGCAGCGAAGTTACTAGAGCCTGTTGCATTATCCAGAAGAGATGTTTCATTTTCTGGTGTAACAATAGTTTCTGTTACACTGAAACCAATATCACCAGTATAAACTTTTGAGTAATTATTAAGAACCAACGTCTCTGCAATATTGTTAACAAAGAAACCACGAATATAGTAAACTCCAGATTCAATACGAAGTGCAAGACCCGTTCTTGCAGCTGGACCTTCATCACTTGCAAGTTGTGCAGTAGTTGCACCATTGGTTGCGGTATACTCAGAAGTATATGTTGTAACAGATTCAGCGCCGGTCGTATATTGTTGTGTTGAGTGTGTAATTGCAGTATTTGCACTAATGTTCTCACCATCTGCAAAAACAGTGGTTTCAAAATCCGTACCAGAACGCTCGTAAGAAAGATATAAGAGAGGTTGTTCTGTTGTCGTTCCAGCCTTAAAACCAACAACCTTTGCAGTAACACCAGTTGTTGCACCAGTAATTGTCACTGGTGTGTCTTCGTTAAAATACTGTGAGGGGTCAACCTGTTCAGCATTAAAGGTGCTTGCAAGTTTAAGCGAATAATAATCTTGTAATACATAATTGCCAGGCACAACCATAGCACCCTCACGGAAAATATGACTTCCGTGTGACTCAATCTGATGTTGCAACGCACTCTGAAGTTGTGTTAGTTCTCGCGCCTGAACAGCAAATCCAGGCCGAAAGAGAATTTTCTGATAATTATTCTCTGCATTAAAATCATCAAAGTACGGTGATGCATTAAGATTTGTCTTTTGTGCCATATTAGAATTCCACTATTATTTTAATGTCTTCCGTCTGATCTGTTGCACGAAAGATTGGTGATTTGTTTTCATTATAAATAACATTTCCACTATCTGGTTGCAGTTCTGGATTGCAATATCCATCAGCAAATGTAATAGTAAATCCGTTTGTAAGTGTTACTGCGCTGTCTGCTGATGAGTCTGGTGTTCCTGTTGCACCCGAAGTTGCACCTGTAATTGCATTTGCACCAGAGAACGCAATATATGCACCCACTGAAGTTGTGCCGAAATCAGAGTATCTTTCCTGATGATAATAAAGAATAGTATTAGTAGCATCATACTCAACCACCTTACCAACTGCGCCAGTTGAGGCCTGTGTAATCTTTTCATCAGCAGTAAATGTGCCACTAACACTTGACAGTTTTGCTGCAAAGGTTTGACGAATTGTTGCATCAGACGCAACTGTTGATGTTCCAAAAGTTGTTGGGTCAGTGACAATCGCAATGTTACGGAAATCATTTCCAGTAAGAAGGTCATCACGTTCTGCTCCAATAAACAATGTATTCATTATTACAAAGTGACCACCAAGTTCGTTGACTGCATTGAAACCATGTCCACCTTTGGGACTAATCACAATCTGAATTGCACCACCACTACCATTGTCGATATCGCCGGAATCTACAGCAGTTGTCAGTGCTGCATTCGCAAACACAGTATCATCATCCAGTGTGACCGTTCCATAAGTATATCCAGCACCCCCCGCATAAACAATAGTGTCAGTTCCAGAAGTAAGACCGAAACTTGCAATTGCACCACTTGAGACTACAAAGGAAATAACCGCGCCAGAAGATGTTCCAGCACTTGTTCCGTCTCCATTCACTGCAACAAAGTATGTACCATCAGTGTATCCAGACCCGGCAGTAACAATAACACTTTCAATCTTACCATCAACAGCAGCTGAACTTACCGTGCTGTCTGTGCTAACTGGAATGAAGTCTGTTGTCAAGAATTTTGTTTGTTCTGCTGCGGTAATCGTATACATGTATTTGAGGACATAACCACCTTGTGCAAATAGTGATGTAGACTCTGAAGTTGGTTCAGTACCAGAATATGCAGTTCCACCATTATTATCTATAACTTTATATACGCGATTATCAGCAGTACGAAAGAAAAATGTTGCATCGTAAAGTATCGATTTACCGGAAGTAGACAGATTTGAGGAACTAACATTGTCTTCATACATATCGAAAGTTGTGCCGTTTGCCCAGTTACGACGAGGAACCGCAAAAGAAACATCACCTGACGTAATATTTTTACCTGCAATTGTCTGATCCCAGACATAATATTCACTAGATACGTCATCAGCAGGCGCAGGCGGGGACGAATCTGTGCCGCCAGTTGTACCACTAGTAAATGGTGTTGATTTGCCAATCAACATATAGTATTTATTTGGCGAAGCTTCAGAAAACGACTCTTGAAACTGTGTCGCATTATGAAGCCTAAATTTTTCTGTTATGATTGCTGTCATTGTTCGATTCCTCTAATCTGTATTAGTATTTATACATCCCCATCGACTATGATTTAGTTATCCTCAAATTATAAGTCGTAATAGTTGCTGCTGATCCGTTAGGAAATTCCTGTGAACGATAGTCATCACTAATTAGTAATGTTTGATAATTACCAGCTCCGTTCAATCTCGTATCAACCATAGCAGTACCTCTTGTATTACCACCAGATGTTGCCATAGAATATACAATCTTGTAACCATCAGTTGATTCAGAAGCAGTCTCTCGTATCCATTCTAAAAACAATCCTTCAATGACCCCTTCAGTTGTTTGTGCGGTTAGTGTCTGACCGCTATCTGCAATAATCAGTGGAGTTGCCAAACTCCCAAATCCATCACTCCCCTGATTTCTTCTATGAAGAAAATAATTTGTTACTGTTGTTGGTTGATCCAATGTCTCAGGAATACCAGCAGCACTGTATGCACTTGTATCTGCGCGAGTATCAGTAAATATTGCGTCCGTAGAAATATTAGTATAACCAGTTGCAGCTGTCGCAGAAGTCGTAACAGTAAAAGTTCCAGCAGTCGTATCTGACTCAGATGCGGTAATTAACTTATCAATTGCGGGATGTAGAAATGTGTCCTTGATATCTGCAAGTGACATTGCAATAATTGATTTACTGCTTGAATCAAAATACACGGGCCAAGTCGTTCCCGTATCTGATGTTGGAGAAACACTTGCATAAGTCTGAGCAACGCGATCATATGTTACAGTAACAGTTGCGGGTTCAGCGGTTGTACCTTCTGCAACAAATGCATTTCCAGCAGTAGACGCAGCACCAGCCTGTAATCTCGTATCAGACATTGCCTGCAAGTTTTGTGCTGAACCAGTATCAACTGTTAGAGTGACAGACGGACTACCACCATACAAATAACATATATGATCTACCCACGCCGTAACTTCAGCAGTGGACATTTCTTGTAGCGTGTTGGCATCAGCGTATTTTAGTGGTGCGCGAACTGTCATTTACCATCTCCCATTATGCACCAGCTGTGTGGAATGTTGCTAAAGTCGAACCACCTGAGTTTTTAATCAAAAGAGTTGATAGAGTTTTTAACTGAACAGAACTAATCGCATCATCGGCCATTTTTGCTTCTGTTATTGAATCATCTACCAAGTTAGCAATTAAAATTGAATTTGCGGGAAGAACTGGTATCTGACTAAATGTTACAACACCATTAGAAGCAATTGCCATGGCATCTGTATCACCAACAGAACCGATATTACCAGCATTAGCAATTACAATACCCGCACCAGAAGTAATAAGACCACCAGTACCCAAAGTTCCAGCAATGGCAACATTCGTAGTTCCTGTCGGAATCTCAATTACATCAGCATCAGCATCATTCTTAATTGTTACATCGTTTGTGCTGCCTTGACCCGTTAGAATTAACCCCTCAGCTGATGTATAACCAATTGCAGCATTATCACCCGCAGCAGTGTCACCAGCAGGTTCTACTGTTCCTGTTGCTGTAACATTACCTGTTACGTCCAAACCCGAACTATCTATATCAATCCTTTTAGTTCCACCAGTGGTGACGTTGACTGTATCAGCAGCACCAAAGTAAATACCAGTATTTGTGTCACCCGTATTCGTAATTGCTGGTGCTGATACGCTACCGTCTGCAAATGATGCAACACCAGTAATCGATGGACCCGCGAGAGTAACAACAGAAGCTGTCGCACTAATACCAGAACTTAAAGCAGAACCTGTACCCAACAAGGTATAGATTTCAACAAAGTTATCATTTACTTTGTCGGCGCCGATACGGAGAGTATCGCCTGTACCGTCTCCGGCAGAACTTCCTATTCCTATTGATTGATATGCCATTGTTAATCTTCCTTTATTCTATTTATGTCGTTTATATCAAAAGATAAGTTGCTATCAAAAGTTAAATCGATAGATGCAAAACTAAAGTCTGTTGAAGGTGGAGGATTCAATATTGATTGAATATATAAATCTATTTCAGTTCCATTTTCAAGAATAATCTGATCATTCTCATCAGCCCCAGTATTAAACACTATGAAATCATAGTCATCCTCAGCAGTTAATTTACCAATTTGATTAACATATATTTCAGATGGTGTAGTAAATGGTTCAAGTATAGTATTTCCAGATATACTAAATGGAGGCATACCAGTGTTTAATGAATCTTCTAGTGCAATAAACGTCCTTTCAAGTTGTATTTTTTGACCAACACCAAATCCAGTAGAATCTTCCATAAGAATATCATCACCAAATGTTGTAGCAACAGTTGTTCCATCTTCCTGTTTAAATGTTCCAATCTCTTGACCCTCAAGTATGATGGTATCATCAATAAGACCATCATTCTCATTCGGGAAAAATACCAAGGAATCTCGACTGAAGTTATTACTAGAATATCCTAAATCTGTGTAAGTGGTACTAGTTACACTCTGATTTACATTAAAATCGGCCGCGACTTCTAATAGAATATGATCACCCAAATCTGATGCACTACCATCAGTCTGAGTCAGTAACAAACGACTACCTTTTTGATCAGTTCCAACTTCTAGTTCAATACCATCGCCAGTGATGGCATCAATATTTTTTGTTGCAAGGAATTCAAGTCCATTAGGTGTAGCAACACTAACACCGGCAGATACTTTAATTGTCATACTCTGTTGCAAGAATACATTACTATCTGAATCAACATTTGCAAATTCAGATATAATACTTTCGCCATCTGTTTCGTCCAGAAGTTTATTAGTTATACTTTTATCTTCTCCAAGTAAGAAAGAAATACCCTCTTGGATATCTTCTTCAAATACAATTGAGTCCCCAGCTTCTGTAAGAATATCTGATCCAGCATCATCCTGAGATGTTGAGAGATGACCATCTTCTGTGCCATCAAAAACTAAGTTATTTGATATAACTTCTGCACTCTCCGAAACAATACGATCTAAACCTTCTGTGATCAATATTCCAAATTCACCAGCGCCTGTACCATGAGAAATTATAATTGCTTCAAAATCTGAGTATGCATTTTCTGGTGTTTCCATTTGAAGAATACCAACACCAGTTTCATCTTCAAGAGCAAATTTATATCCATCAGGTTGAGAGATAGAATCTTCTAGTATAATGTCCTCGTCTTCTGCCAGAACACCAAGACGCCGTTGCACAGGATCACTGAATATTGAAAGGAACGTAGTTGAAAGAATAGCATCGTAAGTACCGGAATCGATATCAGTTGTGTCGTCAAAACTTGCGACGGTAATTCTAGCAGACACAGATGTAGACTGAACAACTTTAGAGAATACATTAAATCCAGCTGGGTGAACTGCTTTCCTCAATTCATTTAGATATGAACTACCACCGCGAGATGATTGTATCTCATAAGAGAACTGTTGGTAGTAAAAAGAGTCTTGAATTCTGATAAGTTCTTCACCTATCAAACTTTCAATACCACTAAAGGAACCCGTTTTTTCAGCAGTAGTACCTAATGAGAAGAATGATTTAGCAACATCAACATCAAGTATTTTTGCAGAAGCAGTTGCAGTCGATATTGTTGTTTCCGTGCTTAAATAATCTGCACCGGCATCCTCAAATAATACCTTTTGTTCCTCATGCAAATTGGAAGAGTTTGTTCCATCCAATACTATATTAACAAATGGTTCAACTTCTTGTAAAAGTTCATTGTTAGCCTCATCTCCAGATTCCATAACAATAAGATTACTGGGATCATCTACACCACTTGCAGCTGTCGCATTGAAGAGAATTTTCTCACCAACATCAACACCCGCCGCGCTAGCATCAAGAACCAATTCTTCCTCATAAACCAAGTCTGCATCAAGTACAACAAAGTCGCCAACATTTATTTTAGTTGTATCGGGAGAAGAAGTCTCCTGCACAAATTTAATTTGGCGAGTATCGTATTCATTATTTTGAGCATGCTCCATAATAAGTTCGCCAAACCCATCTTCTAGGAGAATATAATCTGTTCGTGCAGAAATTGCATCTATTAGAATTCTGTCACCATCTTCATCAACAAGATTTTCTCCATATACAAGGTCAGCATCAGAAATAAGATTAACATCTACATAAGACTGATCGACTAGAGAATCTTCTAGACGCATACCTTCGGTTGGTGTTTCTCCATTTTGTTCACCTTCTATCGCAATGGTATCTTCAAGAGAAACAGACAAAATTTGAGTTGACTGATCAAATGATCTTACCGTACCTGTGCCGGGACTAGTTAACGCATCACCTATCGCAAAGGTTCCTGTTATATCTTTAATCAGAAAGTTTGCACGAAGTTCAGTTGTGGGTGCTTCACTATAATTAAATCCGGCATTGGTTACATTAACAGATTCTATTCGTCCAATATCTTGAGTAGTTGCAAAGACTGTAGCATTTGCACCATACTGACTTATTACTGTCGCAGTCGGTAACAATGAATAACCTTGACCACCTTTATTCACAGTAACCTTGGTAATATCACCAGAACCAGACTCTAACATAAACCCTTCATTGTCATAACGATTGGTATCTACACTTGTTTGGTTCAGACTAAACTCAGATTGCAAACGATCACCAAAAACAGCCTCGGTGTTTATACCATCAGTATAACTTGCAACATTACCAGACTCACTATATAACTGATCTGCAAGATGATTGAAGTTACCACCATAAAGAGTATAGGTAGTGCTGACATATGACACCTGTGCAGCTGCGGTGGTTGCAGTGGGTGAATAAAAGGTGATGCCGGGATATTCTAGGAACTCATATTTTCTCACTGCTGTTGGTATAGTCTCAAATACTAGAGTTTCATTGTCCAGAAGTGTCTGTGCGCTGGACAGTGTAATTGCACTTTGACTTGTAACCGTTATAACCGTAACAGTTTCATCAATACCAATACTGGTTCCTCTTACAGTCATTCCTGATACAATAGTACCACCAGCATTTCCGTCCAGCGCCACTGTAGTTGATGCAAAGGTCGCACTATTTACCAACGCAGATGATTTTGTGATAGTAGATTGTGAGGCAGCATAGTTTGTTAAATATATTGGATAGTAATAACCAGCGGTATTGGAGTATGTCCTATCAGTACCAAGCACTGTATAGGGTTCCTCACCCACAGTAGTTCCATCTTCCAACTGAAAGTTAAATAATTCTATAAATTGATTTGTGCCTTCTTCTTGTAGAATAATGTCACTATCTGTCTCATCAACAATGTTACCATGAACAGTGGTAACTTGTGCTTCTGCTTCTTTAACAAAACCAGCCTCGGTGCCATTGTCTGTGAATACTACAAGGTCGCCTATTTCATAACCAGTTCCAGCATCGTCAACCAGAACACCGGAAACTGAACCCGTCTGAATATCTCCAACAGTTGCAGAAACATCACCACTACCAATCAAAATTGATGTATCTAGATCAATCGCATCACCAGATTTATACAGTGTTCCATCATTTGTAATAGATACTGTGGTGTTTATCTGCCTAACAATGAAGTTAAAACGAATATCTTGTACAGAGGACGTTGCAAAGATAGTCTCATCAACTTGAAATGATCCTACCAAATTTGATACTTGTATTTCTGCATAAGATATACCACCGGCAGCAGAAAAAACTGCGGCGGCTTCAACAAGAGCTGTTGCGTCTGAAATTTCTCCTGTGATAGATTGACCAATAATTTCACTGGGAGTAGATGCACCAACTATTGAACAACGAAGAATTGTTGGTTTGTCCCAATCAGCATCAGAAGTTCTTAACATATATTGGTTAGGATAGAATACCTCGGCATCCTCATCCAGAAGGATTTTCATAAAGAGTTTAGCGCCCTCTTTCGTACCCTTCCGTCGATACAACTCGCGAATATGTTTTTCTAGATTTCTCTTATCAATCCCTGTAGCAAGATTTGACGGAATACCTTCCATGAACGATTTACGAAACTGTTCAATAAAGTCATAGATAGTATTATCGATGTCAGCATAGGCCAACAGTTGTTGAATATTCTGTACAGGATTTGCACGATACTGTGTAACTGTTCCAGACGCACCAGAAGTTGCACCAGTTATAGTTTCACCAGTTTCGAACAACTGTTGAGAAGATATAAACAGTCTTGGGTTTTCATTACCAAGGTCTTCAACAAGAACAGTAGCAGTTGCGTAGGATGTGCCACCTGTAATAGTCTCACCTTCATCAAACTTACCTGTTGAACCAGAACCAATTTCTGTAACAACAAGAGTTCCATCTTCACCAAGAAGATTGGTAGATGTCTCAACCTCTAATAGAATGTTGTCGATGTTAACATCAACTCTAAGTTCACCAGCTTCAAGAAACTGATAATAGTGTTTTAGAAATCGAGAAAACTTCGGATGGTCCTCAGCAATGAAGTCAGGTAATTGACCATCAATTTGGCTACTGAGTTTATTTTCTAGGGTTGGGGTCCAAGACATGTCAAAAGGAGGCATGATTAATAACTCGACGTTGATGCGATACTGGAGGTTGTAGTAAATGTAGAACTACCACCTCCGCTGTTTACTGCAATGGTATCTTGATTACCACTAATTGTTGTGTTAAGTGTATCAATCTCAAGTATCTGATTTCTTTTACCCACGATATCAGTAGACGATGGAATAGCAGTAAATCTAATTGAAGATGATGTATTACCATCTACATTAGATATTGTAGTTATGAAAACAGGACTTACTGAAATCAAACCAGTTGCATAATCAACAGTTCCAGCTGCAGATGAAAAATATGTTCTCACTCCACTCACCAAATAGTAAATGCGAAGATTACCTACGCCGTCGTCGTCAAAGAACATCTCGTTTGTATTACCAGAGACGAAGAATCCTGTCGATGCAATAACACCGCCGGATGCAGAATTGTGGCCAGAGTGTGGATTATACAATGCATTTCCAAATCGAACCGTAAATGAATATGAACCAGCAGTATTTGGTGTATAAAGAGAACCCAAAGACACCGTAGTAATATTACTAAGTATCGATGTGTCTGCATCATCAACCAAACCTGTAAATTGGGAGTGACGGAACACTGAACTGAAAACTTTTAGATTGTCATTATTAAACGAGGTCACAGTTTTACTAACTAAAGATTCAAGGGCTTGTTTTGTATTAGATGTTGCGTTAGTATCATACTTAAAATTAACATTGAGAATTATATTAAGTGTTTCTGGGTCAACAACCACAGGAGTAATAGATGCAACAGTATATGGGGCCAAGTCGGTTACTAACTGAGCCTTCTGGACTTCATTCAAATTTAGTCCTGTAGTTGACTTGACACTAATAAATATCTTACCATACTCTGCAACATCTGACACACCAGAAACATCGTTGAACGAACCATCTTCACCACCCCAAACAGAAACTACTTGAGTATTTGCGAACAACTGTTTAACATATGTCTTATAATCTTCTGTTGTAACACATCGACCCTGTGATGCATAATCTAATGGTGCGTTGTACTTGATAGACTCAATACCCTCTGGTTCTGATCCACCAGCAGAATTAGAGACAGTGGCAACATTGACACTATTGACCGTATCGATTGCAGAGGATGAAGTAAACGTACTTGCACCGTTAGCTGCGCCCTTGTTGGTCACAACATATTGCATAATAACAATGTTACCATCTTCTATCGCAGAGCCTAAAATACCGTCACCAAAATAAATTTCATACTGACCATCCTCAACCTCTTGAATAAAATATACATTAGATGTAGAGGTTAGTCCAGAAATATCTGTTGATTGAGTAAAGGTTGTTTGTGTGGTATCCGTTGCAGAGTTTTGAACTATAACCGAAAGAGTCGTTGTATCTGCACGATCATCGTTGATTAGAAATCTCTGTTCAACATTCTGAGTGTCAGCAACGTATCGACTTGAAACATAACTTCCCTCATAAATTCTAACATCATTGAAGGTAATGCTTGAACCACTGTTAGATGCAGTTACCTCTGATATGGTTACAAACTGATAAGATTCATCATCCACACTAGCACCGAACACCGTTCCTGCTGGCATAGTTGCACTTGAATTCGTTGTGTTAAGAAAAATGTCAACAACCGCGTTAGATGCTGTTGCAGAACGAGTGGTGTAACCCAAGGTCTTTGCATGAGAAACAACACTTGACCTCAATTGAGAAGAGTCAAGGAACATCTCGTTCGCAAGCATGTTCGCATTGAAACCAAGGTAGTGCGTATTGTATGCAAGTACATCCAAAAGAGCAGACAGACCAGAACCTTCGAAGTCATAGTCTTTGAACTCTGTCTGATTTCGCATGAAAAGTTTTAGGTTATCCTTAACCTCATCAAAATCAAATTCTGTTACACTGAGTCGTTGTCTGTTTGCTGCCATTATCGTAATCTCTCTAATAGAACTTCCATGTTCACAAGCTCTGTGGGTGCGTTGACAACATAAAACTCAATTGTAACATTGTATGCATTGTTATCAAGATTGGGTGTGGCTCTAACTCCAACGAGTCTAGCCCTTGGTTCAAAGTTTTCAATCACCTCTTCTATCTTCATGGTCAGAACATATGCGGTGATAGGAGTCATAGGCTCAAATAGAATATCTCTCACACCAGAACCAATTTCGGGATGAAAAGGTTTCTCATAAAAGTTGGTTAGAACAAGATTTCTGACAGAGCGTTTGACTGCCGTAAAATCTGTCACCCTGTTGATATCATTTGTTCCCGTCTTAGGTCCAAAAAATAAATCTATATCTGAATACAGTTGAGCAGCGCGGTCTTGTCCTCGATATGTACCGTCAGTATATGCGTCTTTAGCGCTCATGAGCATTCCTCTTTAGTATTATTTATACATTTTCTGATGTATTATGTTTCATAATGTATTTGTATTTATAACTTAACCTATCATGATATTAGGCAACCATGTTGGAGCATTAGCAGATCGACCGCGAGCTCCCCAAAATTTTGCTGATGATGATGCAACGGTATTGCCGAGTGCAATATCAACATGCATACCTACACCATTCATATAACCAGCACCAGCACCAATTGATGATGCCCCCGCATCCTTAGCCGCTTGTGCAAAAGCAGATGCAATAACAACATCACTCACCATAGATAAACGTCGATTGTCTTTATATATCCATATGTCGGCAGCAAAACCATCATTATGTCTGGCGGAACCAACTGTTCCTGTCGTTGAATCTTGACCTCCCGAAAATATAACAACAGTAGTACCTGTTGCTGCAGCAGCAGTTCTTAAAATATTTTCAAGTTGGGGCACAAGTGGCAATTTGCGTGTTGCATTAGAATTCCTGTATGTTATGAGTCCTGTTGCGGGATCAAACTTCGGCAAAGGTCTAATATCAGGATCATAATTGTCTGGAACACCAGCACTTCTTCTGTGAGAAAATCCTGCATTTGTAGAAACATTTTTACTTGAACCATGACATATAACATTTATTTTTTTACCACCAACAGTAGATATTGTTTTTACATCTTTTTCATCTGCAACTTTAAATGCTCCAGTATCTTCTGTTGGTGGAGTATTAGAAACATTATAAGATTTTATTTTTTCTTTAATTACAGTAATATTTGATTCAATTTCTGAATTTTGATTTACCTCAGATAAAGCTTCAGTTACGGCAGGTACAGATGCTTGTTTTGGTGCAATAGGTTTTTGTACTGCTGGTTCAGTACTGCCTGCCTCTTTCTCAAGATTGGGAATAATCGCACAAACATCCCCACCCCCTAGTATTGCTTTAGTCGCATCACTAACAAGAGTATCTAATTCTAAACCAGCGGACTTGATGTCATCTTCAAACTCTGTTTTAATTTTTGCAAGAGCAGAAAGAAAAGATGGAGTGCCGGGTATCTGTGAAGTAAGACTTGCAATTTCTGCTTGTAAATTTAACTTAGGTAGAGTTGGTATCTCTATCGTTTGAAGTTTATCCTTTAGACCCGCAAGTTCATTCTGAGCTTCTCCAAACGCAGCTGCAGCAGTAGATGCAACCTCATCAAGTTTTGATATTGCATCTGCTTTTGCCGCAGAAAGTTTTTCCAAAACACTATTGAGTTCTGGACTTGCACCACATATGTTTGGATTTGAAAAATCAACCATGTCTAACCTCCTGCAAATACATTGGGACTTCCTTCAGCAACAGAAGTACATCCACTAATTGCATCACCAATTCTACCTGCACCCCTATTATTAACAAATACCGTTGTTGACCCTACCGCAATTGGTGCCGTATGAGTTGGACATGGTGCGCCTGGTTTTAAGTGTCCCGTATTATTGTCACCCTGTCGCGACCATGCAATACTATTCACAAATACAGTTGGTGACCCTTCTGCTCGCGCAGGCGCAGAGCAATGTGGAATATCTGCATCACCTATTCTAGTTGCTGCTGGCATTTTCTCTCTCCTGTTTCATGAGTACTTGCAATTTATAATCCCAAAGTGCAATTTCTCTATGTTCTTCGGGTGTATGTCCGTCCCCTCTCAAAACTTCAATACCACTATTTATCTCTACTGAAGAAAATGTAAGTGTTGTTATAACAGTTCCAGAAGAATTTTTAAGTAAAAATGTTTCACTTGGGCTGGAAGAAGATGTTTGTTTAATAGTTCTTAAAGTAGTATTACTAGAATTTTTAATTATAAAATCCGAACCAGAGCTTGTTATATTTCCAAATATTTCGTGTATTACATCACCAGAGGAGTCCAAGATTTCCATGATGCTAGAATCTCTTGGCGTTACTCTATGATGATCTTGTGTCGGTGGATGATAATGATTGTCTGCAATAGAATCAGCTGAGGTTTCTAACACTAAATGATTTTCTGAACTCGTTGTCCAATCCTCTGGTATTAACTTATCATTAAAACCCGTATCAATAGTTTTTGTAAATGTAGAACCACTACTTATCGATGATAATGAAAATGCAAGTGTCGATACAGTAGTTCCAGAAGAATTTTTGAGTGGAAATGGTGCAAATGCACCAGAAGAAGATGATTGCTTAATAGTTATTAGAACAGTGTCACTAGAATTTTTAATTACAAAATCTGTTCCTACACTTGATGTATTTCCATGTATCTGTTCTATAATCACACCGTCACTATCTAATATAAGCACTGTGTTTGTACTAAATGTCGTTAATTCTGGTGTATCCTCAATTAATATTTCATTTCCGTCAACCAGAGTTCCCAAATCTGGCACAAATTTTATGACATTCTTTAAGGTTGAATCAACGGGAATTGCTTCGTAACTTGTGTACGTTGTAGTTACTCCAGATGTATTCAGTATCACAAACTCATGAGCCATTAGTTCAAGTCAATCCTTGCACCGTTAATTGCTACGTTACCTGTAGAGGTATGGGTCCATGTTGTTCCTGTAGTTGAAGTCCATGCAGTACCAACAATTTGACTCAGTGTACTCTCAGAGTTTATTGTCATTGCATTTGCTGACATTATGTTCAGTGTATTACCAGACCTCAGAGACATAATTCCTGATATAGTTGACACACCTACATGCGATTTTGCAAGAACGAAATAGTCAGAATCCGTTTGGATGTAAATACCATTGCCGCCAGGGTTTGAATCCATCAACTTACCTGTAACATCCAAATCATATGATCCACCAACAATTTGAGTTTTAGACTTATCAAAGATTAAAACCGAATCACCACCAACCCTACCTTTGATATTATCGTTGATATTGAAAGAATGATTACCTACAATCTCTTCTTCACGATTACCACCCGGGCCTCTTGGATGTGCATCGTTTGCAGCACCTACCTTGACACGATGGTTCTTGTGAATCTTCTGAATGAAGTCTCCTTCAATCTCCTGTATGTAGTCCCCCTTGATGAGTTCGCGTACCGAACCCTCAACTGTGATGTTCTGAGAACCCTTGATAACGATGTTCTCGCTACCAATTACAATTTCGTAGTTGTCTCCCATGATCTTTGTGACAACAGTACCGTCAGGGTGAATCTCCTCAAATGTTCCCGCCATGTGTTGACGAAACATTCGTTCTGCACCGGGACTGTCGTCCACTTCCGTAATGTGACCAGACTCAGACTCGAATACATGATTGTAAGGATACGAAGCAGAAATATATGGGTTTGCATCACTAACAATACCTTTGGGGTGGGGTTCATCCCAGAAAGTTCGTGGATCATCTTCTTTTAATTCATCACTGACGGTTTTTATGTTTGGTTTGGTTGCAATAGGTATACCTGTGCCACCATGTGCCTCAGCATTCGTCTCAACAGGATCACCAGAATATCTTTGCGATCTACGATTGGCCAGAGAATTGTGTGTCTCTGATATCTTACCAAGGGCAAGTCTATTTGTATCAGACTCACCAACTGCATCATGACTAGCAAACGATGAACCATGGCCACTTTCCAATGGGCCTGGATATGGCCCATAAGTTGGACCTAATTCAGATGCATATTCTTTTTGAACACCGATATCAGTATTACGACCTCTCGGATCATTAAATCCCCTAGAGTTATCTGCTTCTGATGAGGGGGTGCCAGGCAAAGAACCCATGATGATAGGTTGCTGTCTCTCATCATCACGAAAGAACCCGACAACCCACGAACCCTGTGTTAGAAACGAGGGTGTGTGACCTAATCCCTGCATAGAGGGATCAGTTACGGGATGCATCACATGCGCCCACGGTAAATCTATAGTCTTGACTTCAGATAAATCTTCGCTGTGTCGTCCAAGCACACGAACACGGACCCTACCCAATTGAGCAGGGTCATTCCTGTCTTCAACTACACCAACGAACCAACTGAAACCATCTTTACCCATGAAATCTTGCATGGAACTATTTATAATAGTTTAATGAAGGTCTGGATCGCGCCCCAATCTGTTTTCTAAATGCGACCAGTTGTATTTCTCAACTTCATATTCAATAGTTGGATTTTGTTGTTGTAGCATTGCTAAGCTGAAGATGGATTCTTCTTCGTCCATGCTATCTACTACTGTTTCTTTTGAAAAAATTCTGTACTTAATCATGATGAGCTCCTTTTTGAGATCACCAAATGCGTTCTGTCAGGTCCACAGTTAACAAAACTGTGTGGTGTTGTAGTATCAACCTCATAAAGACAACCATCAGCTGGTATGTGTATTATCTGATTCAACGTAGGAAATATAAAATAAGCATTTGGGTTAGTTATAAGAGCCAGATGATAACGAGGCGTCTTATCTTGGTGTACAGAATATGTGGTGTGCATTTTCTTGGTCATTAACCTTGACCGCACACCGTTCACATCCTGTATTATCCTATCAAAGATTGTGCCTCCGTATATCTCATTCAGATTATTATAGTCTGACTCTGTTTTGCTTGTTCCACGAAACGATCCTGCACCATCAGTGTAGGGATCATAATTACTCTTATAATTTCTTTGCAAGCAAGTCTGAGTACTTTCGTCCCCAGACTTCTCCCACATATCATCTCCCAGTTGATTTTGTATATGTTCTAACGAAACTAGACAACTGTCTAGATCATAGCAGTGATTCGTTTTTCTTATTGACATGGTTGGTTATTTAGACGGTTCCAATCAATTCATTTGGAAGAATGTAGTCAAAATTACCAAGACCAGAAGAATTACCCTTGGTAATTTCGATATAGACAGAGTTCAAAGACTTCTCCTTGAACGGAACATACTTCTTCAACTTCTTGGATTTGTACAGAAACACACCATCCTCAAGCTTAATGTCATCATACGAGTCCTTATCAGAACCAATCGCTGTAAGAATTCCAGTAAGAGTTTCACCATAGTCGCCGTTGTATACGACTTCATCACCGATATTCATTTTTTAGTTCCCTTTATAGATATGTGTAAACGCGAGATACCACTGGGTCGTGTCTTGACCCGCAGTGTTCTTCTGTGGTAGTAACAACACGAATTCTTCGTGACTTTCGACGGTCTGCACCTGTAGTGTCATAGTCGATCTCTTCGAAGTACTCAGTTATCACTGTCTTGAATGGTTTCTTCCATTGAATCTGCTCCATATTTAAACTCCGTTTCTGCTGCGAGGTCAAGCTTGTGCATGACATCCTTCGTGAAGTAGGTTTCTGGGTCATTTAGTATCGCTTTACCAAACTGCTTTGACCCGTCAGGCAGTTCGTATCTCGTTGACACCTTCTTGAAGACCTCATACTTCTCTGCCAGTTCCAGCAGACCGTAGTATCGGTCCAATCCTTTGTCATAAGTCAGTCGCACATCCACCATCTTGTTCTCTTTGGTGAGACGCGACTTGTGGTTCTTACAGTGAATGATATTACCGACAACCTCAGTACCATCTTTCTCTTTCTTCTTGCTGAGATAGATAATAGAACTCGCTGCATACTTCAGACCAGAACCACCACCCATTTCCTTGGTAGAAAACAGACCCATACTCTCATAAGTATGGTTAGTAACAACCATAGGGATTTTCGCGCGCCCCAACTTCAACGTCAGAACTCGAAACGCGGCTTTGAGAACCTGAGCTCTTGTCATGTCACGAGTCTCTTTACCATCCGTGGTATCCTCGACTTCCTTCGTGGTACTCAACATACCCAACGAGTCCAGACAGAGGAACAACGGCTTGCGGTCACTCTCATTCTGCGCCATGTAGTCGTCAATCACTCGAATTGCCTGTGTGCGAAACTCCTGCACGGTTGTGACAGGGAATATCACCATGCGCTTCGGATCAATCCCACGGTCCACCACCATATTCTTGGTAATCGCACTTTCACTTTCGAAGTATATGACACCAGCGTCTGGATCAATGTCGAGAAAGTTCTTCACGATACCCATAAGGAAATACGTCTTACCAGTTGCACTCTCTCCTGCAATTGCAGTAATCTTGTTTGCGGGTAGTCCCCCGTATATGGAACCACTCAGTAGTCCATTGAAGATATATGAGCCAGTATCAATGAAACTGTCAACATCCCCTGCTTCAACACCATCATCCACGATAGCTGCGTATTCATTACCAGCATTCTTGATAACGTCTCTTAGAAAATCACTCATATATTTGCTCCTGACAATAAGTAAAAGAATATCATTGATACTACTATATACCCTATTGCAAGAAATGTCAAGGTATAAATGATATATTTTAAAGAAATAAGTGGATGTCTCACAAAGAAACAAACACAGAATCCGATTAGTAGTATTAGTAGTAGTGCTTCCATAATATGTCCAGTTAAGTCACTCAGAGTTGCTCAGTTTTGAGGGGGGCTGTTTCTATGGCTATGATGCGAGACTTCATATACTCAGTAATAAGTGAATTCACCTTCAAGTTCATATCGGTAATTCTCTGTAGTTCCATTCTGAATACTGTAAGGGTGGTCATATCTGAACCGTTGATGTGATTTGACATGGGGGGAAACTCCTTTAGGGGATCGACTGGGTAGTGCAATCGAAGTGCGCTGAGGTTTAGGGGTGGGGTCGACTCTGTGGTAACTCAGAAATATTTCTCTGGATACTTATTGCATTTATAGATTAGGTATCCTCTTACAGTTCTAACCCCCCCTATAGTCCTCAGTATATATGGAGAGACAGGGGGTCTAGACTCTCCTTAAAATTCTTCGACGCTAGCTACTCAATGAGTAACACCCCCTTTATAACGCAGTGGCCACTACTAGGGGTACTTGCTATACCGTTGCGTGAGCTCTCGGTACATGACAGCAATGCTGCCGTGTTATGTTAGAAGAGAGACTAGCAGTGGGAAATCCCTAACAGGCGAATCCTGTTCCAGAAGTCTCTCTCTATTATTAATGTACCATATATTTAATACATTGTCAACCCATTAATTGCCCGTTCTTTGAATTTATCCACAGCCTCTTCATAGGTGCAATCAAGACACTCAGTCTCAGTGAATGTGTCCTTCTTCACCTCTACGGCATACTCATATCCACCATACGCCCACAGATAGACAGCAACGCCATCCGTGGTATATCCTTTACCAGCAAGAGTCATAGTCTAGAGTCCTCTCTCTTCAAACATTTCAATAGCCATCTCTTCAGCGGCTGCTTTAATCTCCCAAGGGTAACTCCCAATGACAGACATTCTCTTGGTGCAAATCTCTAGAGCCTCCTCATAGAGATTTTCCAACAAAATTTCATTATATATACAACTCATTTTAAATCCTTCAGAGAGACTAGCAGTGGCACTATGCCCTAACAGGCAAATCCTGTTCCAGAAGTCTCTCTCTATTATTAATGTACCATACGCAGAGGATAATGTCAAGAACTTTCTTCACATTTATCAAATAAATCTTCTACTCTCTTACGCCATACCTTAAACTCTGTGAATCCTCTGTCAGTCATACGCGTGCCACTCTCCATGCAATACTCTGCATACATGTCGCGATATTCCTGTTCATTCATTACATCATCCTTCTCAGGGGAGACTAACAGTGGCATATGCCCTAGTGGGTGGTTCCCACTCCAGAAGTCTCTCTCTATTATTAATGTAACACACTCTAAGGATATTGTCAAGAAGAATCTTTCATTTTCTCAAAGTATTTCTGTCATTTCTCGCAACGCTGCACGGGCTGTGTCCTGCCTAAACTGCGCTTGGTGGTGCTTATTGCCAGTGACATCAGCAGCGATTAATTGCAGTGCAGCGCGTAGACGTTCTATTTCTCTGTACATCTCTTTATATTCTTCTATAGTCATATGAACTAATCCTTTATGTCTTATCAACCATCCTACAAGTACTATAATAGACTAATGTCAAGGGTTTGTCAAGTACTTTCTGCAATAAATCTGAGAATAATGCAAAATAAATGCTGATACATGGGAGACTTTAATCCCCTCTGCACACAGCTATAATACGTTTATTTTAACCTTTTTAATATATGGGAAAATATGGGTATTTATGGGTCTATATGGGGAAGGTTATCCGCATCACGCAAACTGTACCCTGCCTGTCGCTAACTGTTCATCTATCTGATCAGCGAGTATATCACCCATAAGTGTCATGAACTCTTCCTCATCGATGTCCTCAAATGCAAGTCCTGCATTCTCCAGTATTTCGAACTCAAATGAAAGTTTTGCTTGATCTACTAATGCTTCTGCTTCTGGTAGGTGTATCTTGGTATATCCCCATGCAACACCCTTGTACTTACCATCTTCCATCATGATAGCCATGTGTTCATACCCGTCTTTTGATACAAATGAATATGTGTTTGGTTCAATTCTGTTCATTTCCATACCCTCTCTAGTACGTTATATTGGTCTATTTTCTGCTCTTCATACCGATCAGGCGTGATCTTCCACCATACTATGCCTATGGATACTCTATTACCCGTGTATGGTTGCACTCTATGCGTCAATGTTGCATCGAAGTATATCAGTCGATTGGGTATTGGTCTGTATGTGAAGTTGAATTTCCATGTTTCAGACCCTATCTCAAGGTGACCGCCACTGTCAGGCGCTCTCATATAATAGATGAATGTACTCTCAGGGAGTTGATTTGTGGGATATTTGTCACAGTAGGATAGAATGTCGTTATGCCACACGGGGTCCACTGGGCGCACGTTATACCACGCTGTAGCACCCAATGCGGGTTCCTTTAGATAGTTCTTTGTTGAATGTACCAGCTGTGTTAGTGCATTGGTGTTGGGGTTCGACTCTGCACCCACCCAGTGTACCTTCGCATACTCAATATGCAGGTTATTCAGTACGGACACATGGTCCTTTTCCAGATAGTCGTCAATGACCTTCATACTGTCCATCCTTCTCCGAACTCTGTCTTGTCAAATGTGGGCGACTCGAAGTCATCCTTCTCTTCTGTCTGATTACTGTCTGCAAGTCCATTCTGTTGACTCTCATCTAGGTCCATCAGTCGCATCTTTGCACGATCAATACCCACCACGAAGCGCTTGTTCATGGTTGGATCATTGTATCGGTTCTTCAACTGTTTCACCGCAATCTGGTTTGCTGCCTCTAGTTCTTCATTACTAATGAGTGCAAACATGAGATCAGCCGTAGCCGGTAGTCCAAAACTCTCACTGGTATCTTCAAGACCCACATCGGAATTGCTGAACCCCGAGCGAGTCGTCTGTGTTGCAGACATGATTGGTACATTCGTCTCGACTGCAAGTCCTCGTAGTTCTTCTGCAATCGACTTGATATACATGTACGAATTGACATTGGCAGCTCCCTTGAATCTACTGGATGCACAGATATTCAGATAATCGATGAAGATGATATCCGGCTTGAAACTCTTCTTGATAGCGAGTTCCTTGATCAATCCGCGAAAGTGTGCGGAATGTGCGGATGCAGTCGGATATTCCTTGATTACCAGCTGTCCGTTTGTCTCTCGAATGATCTTTTCTATCTTGCTGTCATACATCGTCTTGGGTAGATTGTGCAAGTCTTCCATAGACACATTCATGAGGTTTGCATCAATGCGTTCAGCGATGCGTTCCTCAGCCATCTCTAGAGTGATATACAGGACGTTCTTACCTTGGTTCATACAGTTCGCTGCCATATGACACATGAACAACGATTTGCCCACACCAGTACCCGCAAGTGCGATATTCAGTGTCTTAGGTGGTAATCCACCCTTGGTGATACGATTGAAGAATTCCAGATCAAACGGAATCTTCTCCTCTATCGTGTGGTAGTAATCAAATCGGGCATCTGCATCCAGCAGATAATCATGGCCAACGCTATTATCAAAACCAACAGCCAAGGCGTCTGTGAGAATAGATGGAATTGCATCTGGACCTCTTGCTTTATCTTTTCCATCAATGATTTGAATTCCTTCAACAATCGCATTATATACCGCCTTATCCTTGCAGAACTTCTCTGTGGTTTCTACTAACCAATCAAAGTTCACGTCTTTGTCGTTTTCTAGTTCCTTCACCACCACCAATACACGCCGAATGTCATCCTCGTTCAGATCACGGCGTGAGTCAATCTCAATCTCCAGAGTTGACTTGGTAGGTAGTGCATTGTATTTCTCTACAAACTTCTGTATCTCTTCAAATACGATACGCTCAGTACGATCACCAAAATACTCCCCTCGTATAAAGGGAAGCACCTTTCGTGCATACTGCTCATTACCTACCAGCTCTGATAGGGTCGTTCGTTCAATCGTTTGCATATGTCACTCTTTCTCTTTGAGATAGAAACTATTCTGTCTTTGCACCACATCTAATAGTGTATTCTCATTCCAACCGTTTTCTTCCAGAATGACTGACATATCCTCTGGTGGAATAGTCAATACAGATTCGCGTGTGCTTGGGTCAAATTTATAATATTTGGTTATGTTAATCATATGCGTTTACCTTTATCATACATTCGTTGAGGAAATCTAATCCCTCAGTGTTCTTATACGGGTGCGTGTAATACACCTCTACTATACCTGATGAGTATAACAGTTTTGCACAAGAAAGGCAAGGGACATGTGTAATAAATGCTGTTGCACCCTCACCTGACTCATTGCTCTTTGCGAGCTTGGTGATTGCATTCTCTTCTGCGTGTAGGACTTCTGGTTTGGTAACGAAGTCCTCATCCTCACATACGTTGGTCCACCCAGAGGGCATACCGTTATACCCTATGGATATGATGCGATCATCCTTGACGATCACACAACCTACCTTGAGGCGCTCTGCTGTGCTGCACTCAGCGTAGTTAAATGCAGACTTCATATGTGCTGCAATGTGTTTGTTCTTCATAGTGCGTATTCGTAATTTCTAGTTGTTTCATTCTGTTTAATCAAAAATGCACCATTCTTGGTATGAAAATTGTGTGCCATATCGGTATTGGGTGACATGGTTACAAGTCTTTCCCAACCATTGTATATGGCCCAATCTCTCAGGTCCATAATTATTTGTCTGCCTGCACCCTTCTTGTAACTCCATACTGTGTAGGGTATCGCATACAACCCCCTTTTAGATAGGGCAATGTCTCTTGTATCCTTGGGAATATATGTTGTCATTGCAACACACACTATGGCAGCAGGGTCATCCTCTTCACCGATATAATACATTTCACCCACACTCTTACGCCATGCGTAGGATAATGTGGGTCTTACAGGATCATCTTTGATGTATTCATCACTTGTCAGTATCTTCATAATCTCTCGCTTATACGTTAAAGGACTCTCCACACCCGCAGCTGCTACTCGCAGTTGGGTTGATGATCTTGAGGAAACTGCCACCAAGTTCTGTCACATAGTCAACTGTTGACCCCAATACGAACATCTCTGCCATAGGGTCAACCACCAGCACATCGTCAATAGGGTCTGACCAATCAACGTCTGGCCAGTTCTTGGAGAAGTCCCATACATACTGCATACCAGAACATCCCCCGCCTTTTACGCCGAGGGACACATAATCGCCATTGCTGACTGATTTGAGATAGTCTTTTGCTGTATCTGTGAGGGTAATCATGTCAGGCGTTGTCCCTGTCGCAGTAGATACGCTAGGACATTAGACCAGTACTGTTGACCCCACTCTGACCCACTAATTACACAATTGTTTAATGCCGTTCTTGCATTTACTATAAGTTGGTCCAAATTCATCATTTGTCTCCTTCTGCATTTCTTGTATCATGCTTCCAAATAGATTGAAAACCTCTTTGACCTTTGCACTATTATCTACGCGAGGGATACAAAGAGTCTCAACTCGTACACCTTGTGATGAAACAATTCTTGCTTGTTCCATGCACGTTTTCATATTCGGCATATTTACGTTATACTCTGATCCTGTCATAGTCATTATGACCAATAGTGCTTTAATCATCACACTTCACTCCACTCCAAATAACAATAACCAAACTTAATCTGATTTTCACGTTCATTGAGGTCAAGACGACCAACAACACTCATTCGACGGAGTACCGCTGGAGACACCTCGCCATTTCTATTTGTTTTATATTTCCACATTAAACTTCACTCCATCCTGTCATTTCACACTTGTATTTAGTGTTTCCAATTAAAACCATGTCACCCATGCTCGTGCTGCGACATGCACCACCATCAAACATCTTGGTCACACCTTCGTTGTTCCACCAGCCATCGTTGATGCTGTTGGTCTTCACAAACGCCTTCTCTAACTTGGCATTTACCGTCAAGTTCTTCTCAACCTCTACAAACGCAACCGTGGTAGGTGCGTCCTCAAAGGCTGCGTGTATCACCGCAACCTTTTCATAAAGCAGAGTCTTCGTTAGTGCGTCAATTTTAGTCATAATATCCATCTTCCGTAAAGTAACCAATTCCTTTATTGGCGTCTATCTCACTCATCAACATCCAAGTGTGCGAACCATTGTCCCACTTGACCTTGACTTCTGGAGTTGTGGGCCCAGTGTCATATGTGCTGATTGTAATAACCTCACCTTCCCACAGTGGCTCGTAACCACCAAAGTCACCAATGATCTTCGTACCTAGTGTCACCTTTGCAGCGTTCCACTCTTCTGTTTCGAAGAAACGGATATCTGCATCCGTGGTGAATGGGTCAGTATTCTCAGCAATTGCTGTTTCAATGCGTTTTTCGAGGGTCATGTCTGTTTCCTTGTTTCTCATCTTATATCCTATATTAACATGTAGAATAGGATTTGTCAATAGATAATTTGCATTTATTTTTGGCGCTCCCAGCAGGACTCGAACCTGCGACCCACGGCTTAGAAGGCCGTTGCTCTATCCAGCTGAGCTATGGAAGCATTATTTCTTAGTCTAACTTCATAGACAATTTAGTTCGCAACAGCGAATATTTCTGCATCGCTGTCATACAGGTCGAACACCTTGCCGACCAACTCACGATTCCCTGCCTTGGGGAAGTCAAATACCTTGGAATAGGGCGACTTCTTGGCATAGACCACAACGCCGGGTGTTTTGGACAGTTTGTTCCAGACATACCGTCCACCAGCAGACTGACTCGTACCAGCCTTCAGTGTGATATCCATCTTTCTCATGAGGAACTTGTAAATCTTGATGGCAAGGTTATTGCCCTTGTACCAGCTATCAACCTTTAACATATCAACGTGCCAGGCACCACGTTCTTTCGACAGTTCTACCTTTGCAGCGATGCGATAGCGAGTCTCCATCTCACCGTAGGGAGTGCGAACCTGTTTGGTTACGTTGCGGTCATAGACCCAAATATCGTTATATGTACGTTCTTCTTTCTCAATGTAGATATCGTACCCGAAGGCCCGACCAACGAGCTCTAGATCGTCTAGATTGCCATACCCAAGGGAAACACCCTTATCCATCATAATTCTGTCAACCATTTGTAACCTCTTGATTTCCGATTATACCTAAGTATACCACACGAAAAGGAGTTTGTCAACTAAAATCGACTCGGAATCCAAGAAAAGTTGACATCATCTAACCAACGCCATTCACCTGTTTTCAGTGATTTTATAGGGGGAAGTTTAGGTTTAGGATTCATATTCACAACGCCGGGGGGAAATTCTAAGACTTCCCATTTGTCTCCGTGTTCTCTGATTCGGTTTTTACCTTTGTTGGTAATGCCCTTGAGGGTGAGGATCATTTACACACCTCTCCATTAATGCGACAAGTTTCCATTTCAAACAGGTCGAGGGCATCAAAGACTCGCATCCCGCTCCTTGTACCAACATCTCGACCACCGAAGTCAACTCTTACTTCAAGGTCAATACCAGCCTTAGTACGAACACTACGAACGATACCTTCCCCAAGGGGAGTATCAATCTCAAGTCCCTCAGCACCCCAAAGGGTTTCCATAAAGGTCTTGAGTTCTGGTGTAATGGTGGTCATCTGTCTTCCTTTTCTCAGTGTATAACTTATATTACCACACGAAAAGGGGTTTGTCAAGAGCTAATTTAGAATCCCTTGGGTTTTTTTGTGATGCCTCTGCGTTTCATTTCCATGCTGATCCACTGATGTGCAGCAGGGCTTCTGACCTTCTTCTTGAGTAGTCCCTTGATTTGCTTGAAGACTTGAACGAACACATCCTCTTTTGCATTGTTGTTATCAACCACTACGAAGTTTGCTCTGAAATACTGACTGAACTTACCGATATTGGACTGAACATCCTTCCACGATTTGACCACAATGGGCTCTGGCACAGAACGATCCCGTTGTGCGTTACGTTCCAGTGCAACATCAAGGGATGTGTTCACAAATATCATGTGAACATCATACCCTAGCTGTTTCAGTTCTGTGGCCTGTTTTGCAATCTTATCATACTCTCTACCAGTGCCATCAATGATGAGTCCGATACGACCATCAATGTAACCCTCTTGACGTTTTGCAGTGACCTTCTTGGCACGGTCACGAACTGCATCTCTAGGTTCCTCTTCCTCATCAGGCATCTTGAGAGATAGTCCTGCTTTCGTAAGCATAGTCTCAAATGCATCGTCAGAGTTGACTACACGCAATCCTGTACCGCCGGTGGTCTTCCTGACAACGTATGACTTACCGCTGCCCGGACCACCGGCGAGAAAGAATGCTTTAAATATATTGGGGTCTTGCAACCCTTCCTGTAGTTCGTTGAAGTTTTTCATCTGTACTAAGTCCTTGTTTTCTATATCCGGCCATCTCTATAATGTATTTATCATCCTCTGAAAGTGGTTTATAATCTAACTTGCGCTCTTGTGTTTGGAATGTCATCTTCTTGATACGGTTTTTGGTCTTAGCCATTTTAAGTTCCCTTCGCTGTTGATGTTTGGATATAGAGGTGTTAGAAATGGACTTCTCCTTATGTTGTTCCACGAGCCTTTGAGGGTTCAAAAGAATCCTTTGTGACATTCATGGACATTCTGTGTTTGGTGTTAGATATATCAAAATCATGACGTAAACTTCTGATAAGAAAATTGCCATTATATAACATATCTAATGTTTCGTTTTGAGGGGTCTTTACTGCTGATACACTGGGAATTTTAATCTCTACAATGTCGCCTGCCTTGACGACAGTAGTGCCGACAACATCGATATTTAATTGTAAACCACCTTCTAACATTCCGAACTGAGATTTCCTTGATTGCATCAAATTTAAATTATTTGAGTTGAATGAATATCCGTAACAACCGTCTTCATAACTCTCATCCAGTGTACCCACTCCCACAGTAGGTTTTAAATATTGTCTAGCTGGGAATGATGACACACTAACTCCATCAGGATCATTGACTGCAACTGGTTCTTTGCCAAGGTGTTTCTCATTGGCAAAACTCTCATTATAATTATATATATGTTTTTGATAACTTTTAGACATGACATCATGAACAATCAATTCAGAAGAAAATATACCTTTTGTATAATTCCACATAGTATCTGGGGAACTAGTTATTCTGTAGTTCTCAATCGCACCCAACTCTGCTAATATGTCTCTTGCACCATTTTGTGTCCTTGTCCCTGATATTGTTTTTTCATAGGTCATCACGGGAGGTTGTGCGTACATTTCTCCTAGAGTTCTAAAATTAAATCTGGATGTGGTTTCCCAAAAAATATAGGTCGGTTGATTTCCCTCTTTTGATACAGCGTTTTTCATGGACATTCTAACAATGTCAAGTGGTTTAACATTGGGTGCAATAATTTTCTTCTTCTCACCACTAGGTTCAATGTACAATTCCTTACCACTGTCTAGGTCTTTTTCAATCATCGTCCTAACAATTTCAGCATATGATCCAACCAAATTTCTTCTTACTGTAGTCCTCTGGTTAATCATAAACTCTCTTGAGCAGAATGACATGGTTGTAGCCTGAACGCCATTACCAATCTCAACCCTGTCGTCAACACTTACGATGACAAACGGATTTGATGAAAAGTCAATAATGTTTTCACCACCAGATAAACCGGGCGTTGCAATTTTAAGTCTTAAATATTCTTGACCAATGATAGGACCAAAAGATGCTAGATTAAAAGAATCTTGAATTGTAATTGTTCCTGTCACAGTGAGTTGGTCTATTCCTTCAAATATGGTAAGGCCCATAATTGAAGCTTTTAGTCCAACCACTTTACCCGAAGACAAAACTATATCACATTGGACGATATTAAACTCACCACCACTTCTAAGTTCTTTCTGTGCCACTCAATTAATCCCCTGTTTCAGAAATCAGTCTTTCAAAATCCTCTACAAACTGTTCCAGATAGTCTGGGTCTAACAATCGTATTCTCCTAAGAGTATCTTGTTTTGCTTCTTCATATTCTCTATTTGTTATCAACGTTGCACTAGAAATCGTATCACCATTTTCATCTATGTTGCTAGTACCGATATTGATTTTGACACTGGTATCACCCGATACCTGATTGATCTCGTAGTGATGCACTCCATCCACATTATCATACCTCTCAGCAAGGTGTGCAAGAAACTGTCGAGTATTCATTGGCCATTGGTGATACCTGTCCGTGATGTTATTAACCAACAGAATAACCCAATGATACTCTGCATCACCATAATACTTGTGTGCAATCATCTCTGGTGTCTGACCATTCCTAACATCATATGTGTCATAAAGGGCGGTGGTTGCCCTTGCTTTACTGTGTATAGCAACACGCTTGAGTAGGTGTGTGACTATCTTTGGATCGGTTTTACCGACGGCATCATAGAAAATTGTGGGGAATTGAGAAAAATACATCTTAGTATCCGTGTTCTCTGTCTACATTAGATCGATCCATAATTTCTAACTCTTGAAAGTCTAGAGAAATAGTCGTCTTCTGAGGTGGCGCACCTTTAAGGCCGGAATTAGAGGGATTGTATGTTACAAACTTATCTCCACCATAATTAACATCCATTGATCTAAGAAAACATTTGCCTATCTTATTGATATATTGATTCTCATCATTTATATGCATGTATTTAATAGAGAATACATCAGGAATGGTCATCTCCCTAACAGCACCAGCAGTCTTAAATGTAGGTGACATACCCACCTTGAACTCTCTTATGATTGCGTGTACCACTGCTGTTTCATTTGCACTCTTAGGAATAAATGTGAAGTTGAAAGAAAATGACCTTCTACCAGTTCCACGAAACATCATCTCTGTTCTAGGTGTCATGATTTGACCCTGATCAATCGCAAATAAATCTTTAGCGCCGGGAAGCACTTTATCAATTGATCCTACACCCATCTTTGTAAGACCTGTTCCGACCGTACCAGCTGCTTTGTTGATTGCAGCTTGATTTAGTGTGCCCGCTTGATAATTCTGAAATAGTCCATATAGTGCTTCACCCATAACACCAATTTCGCCCTCACTATAGTCCATGTTATATTTGACATTTACTGCTGGTGGCATATACAATCCGATAGCAGTTCCAGTTCTAACAATATTTCTTTTTTGCAATATTAATGACCTACTTGAACCATTTGCATTCGCACCACCGCGGCCAGTCTTTGCAGATTGTTTAGCAGCATGGGCATCGTTTACCTTTTTCTGTTCCCGATCAGTGGCAACGTCGTCTTTAACTTGCCCACCACCACCACTGCCGGGTGAACCTCGTTGTTTCATAACAGGTTCAACTTTTGGTGCATTTTGATTATCAACTTTCACCTTTGCACCAGATACAGAGTGGCGAGCAAACAAGATATAACTTGCTTGATGCATGTTAGTACCAACATCCTCTGGGTAAGTTAGAAGCACTTCAGATGGCGCAAAATTAGTCTGTAGAGGACTAGATGCAGAACTAGAGGTTGATCCACCTAATCCTGACCTTAGACTGCTAGCAACATCACTCACAAAACTTTGAGCGGCACCAGATGCTGCATTCTTTGCTATGTTTACGAAAGCGTCTCTTAATGCCATGTCTAAATATCCTTATACAATGATGGAACTATTTATAACGAATGTCATACAAAGGTCGATACACACCAAGGAAACCCAAAAAATATAAGGGTGATCCACGGAACATAATTTATCGTTCTCTCTGGGAACGTAAGTTTATGGTATACTGTGACAACAGCATTTCCATAATTGAATGGGGTAGTGAAGAAATCATTATACCCTATTTATCACCCAAGGATGGGCGTATGCACAGATATTTCCCAGATTTCTACATCAAGGTCAAACAGGCTGATGGTGCGATTAAGAAGATGATTATTGAGGTTAAACCCAAGGTGCAGTGCAAACCACCCAAGGAACCCAAGAGACGCACCAGACGATGGATGAACGAGGTTATAACCTATGGTGTGAACGATGCTAAGTGGCGATATGCTACAGAGTGGTGTGCAGATAATGGGATGGAATTCAAGATTTTAACTGAAGATCATCTGGGTATTTCGTATAAATAGATATATGGCAAGAGCACCAAGTAAATATATGCAAGCAGTCAAGGATGAACTAAAGGGTCGTCCTCGTTCAACTGCATGGTATAGAGAAAAAATAAAAGAACTGGGTACACCAACCACGTTGGACCTCATACGCGATGGTAAAAGAAACACTCGACCATTCTATGGTAAGCTGAATATGTTTATGTATGATCCAAAGTTCAAAAAAACCTTACCATACTATGACACGTTTCCACTGGTACTGCCATTAGAGACATATCCAGACGGATTTCTTGGTATCAATTTTCACTACCTACCTATTCCCCTTCGTATCAGGTTACTTGACCGTTTAGTGGATTTCTCTAACAACACTGAATTTGATTATACGACAAGACTTATTGTTGATTACCAGAAGTTAAAAGGTGTTCGACTTATCAGACCAACCATACACAAATATCTTGCTGGACAAACCAAATCACAGTTTCGTAGGATTGATGCAGACGAATTTACGATTGCAACTCTACTACCTGTACAGAGGTTCAAGAAGGCATCTGCATCAGAGGTATGGAAAGATTCGAGGGCAATGATCTAATGGCAACACTAGCAAGTTTTGTAGAATCAACCGCATTTGGAGTTCTCAACGATTTCCTGTCAGAATTCAACAGTAATAATGGTTATGCACTCCCAAGTCGGTATGAAGTTATTATCACATCTCCCGGCGAGGGTAATGCAAGAAAAGTATCCATGCGTTGTGAAGCAATTGACATGCCGGGTAGGGCACTCAACACATCGATTGACGAAAACATATATGGTATTGCACCTGAGATTGTTGATGGTATAACTTTTGCTGGTGACATTTCAATGACCTTTCAAGCGAGTAGTGATTTGGAGGAAAGAGTATTCTTTGAATCTTGGCAAGAAGAGGCTTGGGACAGAGGAACGTGGAATGTAAAATACTACAAAGATTACATTAAGGACATCGATCTGTATGTTCTTGATCAACAGGATACAAGACGATATGGGATTAGATTAAAAGAGTGTTTTCCAAAAGAGGTTGGTCCAGTATCACTTAGTTATGGAACAGCAGGTGATATTATAAAACAACCTGTCACTATGCAGTATAGATATTGGGAGACTCTTGATATCAACAATCAACCACCCAACCTTATGGAGAAGGTTTTTGATACGGTGATATCAGGTGCAGAAAGAACAATTAATGCGAATATACCGAAGGTGTTAAGCAGACTCGGTTAAGCAGATTATGATAAAGGATGAAACATTATGGCGTTACCTAAACTACAAACTTCTGAATACAAACTAACAGTACCATCAACACAGGAGGAAATTAAATTTAGACCATTCTTGGTCAAAGAACAAAAGATTTTAATGATTGCTCAAGAGTCTGGGGATGAATCAGAGATTGCCTCAGCTGTAGGAAAACTAGTAAGCGGATGTACATTTGGTGCGATGGATGCAAAAACCAGCCCAATGTTTGATATAGAATATATTTTCTTGCAGTTAAGAGCAAAGTCTGTTGGTTCTAAGATACCGCTGACGCTCAAATGCCCGGACGACAATAAAACAGAAGTTGAAGTTGAAGTGAATATTGATGACATTCAAGTTCAGACAAGTGTAGATCACTCTCCAAGTGTTCAATTGACAGATGATATTAGTATCAATTTCAGATACCCTAGACTTGATGATATGATAGGAATATCAACTGAATTGAGTGATTTTGAAAAGACTTTGGTTTTGCTTATTGAGTGTGTTGACTCGGTTGTATCAGGTGGTGAAGAGATTAACAGGGTTGATATGACTAGAGAGGAGATTAGTGAATTTGTTGATTCTATGGATAACACTCAAATAGAGAATGTAGTAAAATTCTTTGATACAATGCCAAAAGTGAGACATATTATTGATGTAATCAACCCCAAGACAAAGAAGAAGGGTGAAATATTATTGGAGGGACTAGAAAGTTTTTTGGCGTAATGCTGTCTCATGACAGCGTAATAAATTACTATAAAACAAACTTTGGAATGATACAACATCATAATTGGAGTTTAACTGAATTAGAAGACATGCTACCTTGGGAAAGAGAAATCTATGTTGGTATGTTAATGAAACATTTAGATGATGAGAAAGCGGAGTACGAAAAACAACAGAAAAAAATTAGGAGTTAGTTAAATGGCCGAAGAAGAAATTAAAGCATCAGGTCATCATCCAGCAGATACGAATGGTGATGGTAAGGTTAGTCCTGATGAACAAAAGATGTATCTGGAGTTCAAACGTAAGGAACTTGAGGATGCAGACGCAATGCGTGACGCACAACGCACAATGGCATGGTACTCTCTTGGTGGTATGTTGTTGTATCCTGTTATTGTAGTCCTTGCAATAGTTTTCAATATGGAACAGGCAGCCAAGATTCTTGGTGACATGGCGGGTGTGTATTTCATTGCAGTTGCCGGTATCGTTGCAGCGTTCTTTGGCGCACAAGCACTTACGAAAAAGAAGTAAGGAATAAGTCATGGCTGATTTACAAGACGTTATTGATAATCTAAAAAACGAAGGTGCTCTTACTCGTAATAAGGGCACTAACTCTACTAAGTCGGTCAAAGAAATTCTTATCCGTAACTCTGAAAAACAAACTGTTTTTCAAGATAGTTTAATAACTAAACTTGCTGATTCAGTTAGACCAACTGATGCGGGCCCATCTCCAGCAGAGCAAAAACAAGATGCTGAGGATGAGGCCAACGCAGATAAAAAACAAAACATGATTTTGCAAAAGATTGGTGCGGGAATTAGTGGTCTATTTGAGATGGGCAAGAAAGGTGCGAAAGCTGCTAAAATAGGTGGTCTTGCAATTCTTTCTACTCTTGCCATTGGTGCATTTTTGATTGCTCTTGGTAAGTTTCTGCAAAGTCAGACCTTTAAGGATTTGACAAAATATATCAGCGAAGTAATACTTCCTAAGTTATTGGATTTTTGGGAATTTGTAAAAGAAAATTGGGAAGAAATTGCAGTTCTTATTGCTGGTATTATTACTGTCCTTGCAATTACAAAATTCGTTGAGCTTGCTACTAGAGTTAAAGATGCATTCAAGGCAATAAGAACATTTATGCTTGTCACCATGTTACCAGCAGTTAAAGGTATGATTGGCGGCGCACTGACAACAGGCAAACAGACATTTACTATGGTGGCAACTCTGATTAAGAATGCCTTTATTGCAGTGAAAACATTTATGCTTAGCACTATGTTACCAGCAGTTACAGGTATGATTGGTAGTGCTATGTCGGCAGGAAAGAATTCATTTGTCGCAGTCGCAGGACTTATTAGAAAAGCGTTTACTGCGGTGAGAACATTTATGCTATTATCTATGTTACCAGCAGTGACGGCATTTATGGCTCCACTATTACCAGTTATTGCAATTGCTGCATTAATTGGTATAGTCCTATATGCTCTATACGAAGCGTTCCAAAGCTTTAGGGATACACTGGAAACAACTGGTAGTATCGGTGAAGCAATTAAGGTTGCGATAGGTAAGTTTGTTGGTGTTATGTTGGGTGCGATTCCACAACTATTTCTATCACTGGTGAAATTTGTAGCAAACATGTTTGGGTTTAAAGAGTTTGCAAAAATGATAGGTGACATTGATCCTATTCAATTCATTGCAGATGCTGTCACAGGACTTTTTGATCAGATTGGTAAATTTTTCAAAATGTTGTTTGATATTGATTTCACCGCAATTGCCCGTGATTTGATACCAGACACCGCCGCGGGCCGATTTATAGCGGAACAATTAGGAATTGGAGGGGGAGACGATGGTAGCGATCCTGGCGCATCGCGGCCTCAAGATAGGGTGGATGCGATTAAGAACACTATCGCTGTCTTGGACGACAAGTCAGATAAAGACCTTAAACGAAGAGAAGAGATACTTGCACGTCAGAAGGAACAGAATCAGAAACGGATTGATAGAATGACTGGCGCAACAAAAACGCCAGCAGAACAGATATTAATAGAAAAAAATGCTGCACTCGCGGCGGAACTCAAAGTAATAGAAGATGAGAAAGCCCGTCGCCTTAAAGGAAGTGCTGAGAGCGCTATAAATGCTGCAGCAAAAACAGGTGAGGAAATAGAGAAAAAGCTGCGCGAGGCAAAAGAACAGGAACGCCTAGCTAAGCAACAAATAGCTGCTGTCGCGCCTGTGGTGAACCAAGTGGTGGATCAAAGTCAAAAAATCAATACCACAGGACAAACGGGTAATACTAGTATTAAAAATGAAAGATATGGTGGGATGCAAGGTCAAGCATATCAGTTTGAAGGATTTTAAAAAAAAGGGGGAACCGAAGTTCCCCCTTTCTCTTACTCGTTTGCCAACTTTTCAAAGTAGGACATTGTGTCCCCATCATCATCAGTATCAACAGTAGGCGCTGGAGTAGGTTTTGTATCTACTTTAGGTTCTGCCTTTGGTGCATCTTCCATCACCGCAGCTGCGTTACCCACCGTAGTAGTCCCTGCAAGAACCATATCCAAACGCTTCTTGAGTTCGTCATAGGACTTGAAGTTAGAATCAGAAGTAAACTCTGACAGAGGATACTGCGTCTTCCATGTTTCCTCAAGCTTGTCGTCATCATCAAACAAAGCAGACGGTGCTTCAAACTCAGACTTGTCATAGTTCCAGTAACCATCAACCTTACGAAGCTTCAACTTGAAGTTCGCACCTTCCCAGAAATCGAAGGGATTGACAGGACTTTCATCTTGGAATGCAGGTTGCATTGCTTCCATGCACTTGTCAAAGATTTTCTTACCGAAACGGAAAAGCATAACCTTACCCTCATTCTGAGGATTCGCAGGGTCTTGCACAACATAGATGTTGGCAAAGTACTGCAACTTACGCTTCTGACGCCGGGCAATCTCCTTGTCCGACTCAACGCCTGAGTTCCAATATGCAGAATTCATTTCTGCAACTGGATCATTCTGACCAACGGTAGTAAGACAATTCTCAATATACCACTGACCTGTTGGACCTTGAAATGCATGGTTCCAGACTTTTGCCCAAGGCATATCCTCACCCTCTACTGCGGGTAGGAAACGAATGACAGCATAACCGTTGCCGGTCTTATCCATCGTAGGCTTCCAGAGGCGATCATCCTGATAGGACTTCTTCTCTTGGGGGGCGTTTTCTGCTTGTACTGCACCAAGCAGTTTGTCCAATGAATTGGACTTCTTGAGTGTACTTAACGACATATGTATTCTCCTTATGTTAATATATGTTAATATATGTTTATAGTATGTTTACTTTATCATAAAATTGTGTTTTTGTCAAGTAACTTAGATTATTTTCTTGAATTAATTCTTCTTTAGCATCGGGCCAATCCCATGGCCGTGATACCACCCAAGAAAACTGAACATCCTTGAACTCTCTAAAAACAGTTTGCATTTGGTTCTGCCAGTTCACTGGATTAAAACCTCTTGCATCACTTGACAGATAATTATCTGTCCCTTTATACACGTTGTTCAACGGTTCATCATATGATGATAGGTCAAACCCCATGATATAAACTTCTGTTGCGCCCTGCTGACAGGCAAGGTGCATAGCGGTGTTACCCGCTGACCATCCAATAGGAAAGTCAATCGTATTTATGTTGTCATCCTCACTGACATATGTAATCCACACACCAACATCTTTCTCCATCTTCATCTGAAGGTCTTTCATGTCGAGTGATGGAAACATCTGGATTGCAGATTCAATCCTTTCTTTTAGTGTCACAGGGTCTTTACCTGATATCACACAATTATCAGTCCTATTTTTACTCCTATGTACAAATGCCTCTGGTATGTCATATCCCATGAACATCATGTCAGCCACAGAAGACGGTAGAACGCTCCAGTTTGCAAAGTGACACACTCCACTATAACCAGAGTCGTAAATCTCCTGTTGCATACCATAGTCAACCGCAACAAGGTTATCCACCATCACATCACGATAGATTGCATTGCAACCCCATGTGACAGCATTCACCTCATACTGTTTCTCACCGAACCACTTGCGTGACTCACCATTGCCGATTACAAGATGTTTCATAACTCTTTCATCAGTGGGAAGATTTGAGCAATCTCATAGGCACACGCAATCGCAATCTCTTGATGTTCTAGCTGTGTGCCATTTGCACTGCGTAGGTCAATGTAGTGTACCCATGAGCGCAGGGTGCCATTCATATACAATCGTGATACAGTCATACCCTCTGGTAGTACTGCACGAGCCTGTTCCTTTGCGATACCGTTCTCAATCGCCCACTCGTATGTCTCCCGTGCTTGTCTACAAACCAGCAGCTGATAATAACGAAAGTCTTCATTGAGACGACGATCTTCCTCACTTAACTCAATGCTGTTCTGCCTGTTCTTAGGGTCTTGCAAACGTGCATCTCTAGTCTCAAACGACAAATCCTGAATAGGATCAGCATATCGTTGTGAAAATTCTTGAAACGAGAATGAGCGATGTCGCAAAATTTGCCTCGCTATATCACGAGTTGTCTCAATCTCAATACACGCATTTACCATTTCCAGAGGCGACCAGTGACGATTTTTGATGAGGTACTTTACAAGTTTCTCACTGGTTTCCTTATTGTTCTGATTGCCCGGATTGGACACTCTGGCACAATATGCAATCAGCTCTTGTGCATTATCAACTCCAATAATATTATCGGGTTGTGTATATGATATCAATCTTACTTTCATAACATCTCCAAAAATGGTGCTGGTACAAGGAATCGAACCTCAAACTGATGATTACAAATCAACTGTTATACCGTTTAACTATACCAGCTATTCCATTTACTTGTTAGAGTTAACCCTACGCTGAGGTTTATACCCCTTTGGCCAAGTGGGTTGGCGATTAGCAAGTGTCTTAACTCGCTCCGACAGTTCGTCAAATTTCACTGACATCTCAGCATTGTCATATTGCAATGTCTTTACTTGGGTTTCTAGTTCTCGGCATCGTGCCTCAAAGAACCCCTCTACTCGTTCCATTAATGCCATTATAAGTGGACTCCTCTATTAATTTCAATAGTCTTATTTTATACTGTTCTTGATCAATTGTCAAGAACCTTTCGTAATTATCCATGAGATTATCTAAATCATTCCATATAATATCATCTCCTAAGTTCTTATTCCAATCTGGGCCAAAGCAGCACAGTTCATCCAGTATTATCATTGTTTCTAATGACACTCTGCCGCCTAGAAACTCTCTCATCAATTTAGGGTGTTGACCATTCTGTATATGAAACATATCCTCAAATGATTCCACCAGAGGCTTCATCTCTACCTCAAACATATCAAAGAAACCCTGTCGTTTCAATTTCCACGATTCATAGTTCTCATCATTGAAGTTGGCAATATACCCCTTCTTGTCCTTGATGAAATTTGATACAAAGTAATTTTTGATTTCTTCTTCTGTCTTGTACTTACGAGCCAATCTAACGAAGAACGATCTGTCCTTACGTTTATAGAAGGTGTCTCTCTTGATACGAGTCTTGCCCTTGTATGTCACAAAGTCATAGTCACCCTTACCAAAGTGTGCCTTCATAGCACAGTACATTAGATAAACGTCAATCGGTTCCATTAGTCAATACGTCTCAGTTTAAATGGGTAGTTGAGCCTGTCGAGGAAGAAAGTTCAACTCTCTTGCGTTTGCTTCAATCTTCTCTTTGAGACTCTTGGAAATCAGACGACCAACAGTGTCAGGTTCGATCTCTTGACGATGGCAATAGTCAAGGACTGCCTCCATATGAGAAATATTCTTTTCATTTGCAAGTCTTTCGATTTCCATTGAAAAGGTCTTTGCAGTATTCAATGCCATGTGTACTCCATTAAAATAAAATGGGGGGCTGACCGTTGGCCCCCCTCGGATGTATTACGGCATCACCCGTTAGTCAAGTATTTAGTTAATTAAATACCCAGCGCAAGTGCGCGATTACCAGCAGCAACCACAGAACGTGATGCAGTACCCAAACGGTACTTGCTGTAGGTCTGTCCATCAAACGAGCTAACCCGCTTGTTGAGATATACAGGGTATCCCTGCATACGAAGGGAACTAACCAAAGCGCGAGCGTTCTTGACGCCATAACGTGCAGTGATCTGCTTCGCAGTAAGTTCAGTACCGTTTTCGAGAGCGGCAATAACCTTAGTTGCCTGCGTAGTCGTAGTCGTAGTCATATTATAATTCATCCTTTCGAGATGATAAGTTAGACAATATTGTCAGACACAAAGTGTTTCGTTTGAATTTCACAAACTCATCAGTGACATTATATACAAAGTATAACAGGTTATTATCTATTTGTCAAGACCTTTTTTGAATAAAGTGGAAGTTTTTTATCCTGTTGCTAAGAAAAAAACTTCCAAAAAAACTCCGAAAGATTAAGCTGCTAGAGCGTAATCCTCATATGCAATATTATCGTTTGCATTTACTAAATTGACCAATAACGCAGTCATCCGACAATTCTCCACTCATCCGTCCCTGCCTGTCGATCCTAAATTTCGCCCCCATCAAAAGAAGACTAGATAAATTATACCAGCAAGTAAGGTTATGTCAGCACATATACTCCAAAGAATATATGCTTTAAACATCCACTTACTAACCTCTCGTACTAAGGGGGTCTTCATCTTCATCCCCTATCATTATCTGTTCCACACTAATCTCCTTTTGGTGGAGGCGGTGGGTACTGCCCCCACGTCCAGTTCAGTTCTCAATTCGTATCATCAAATTGTATCTTATTTATACCACGTTACGGGTATAAAGTCAATGTCCTTTTTGTCTTTATTTTCAATAAAAGCAGCACCCGTACCCGTAGATAATGAACACAACCAACCTGGCTTTGGCATCTCTAATACAGTGGTTGTGTTATTTTTCCAATTTGCATATAGGAATACAGGATATTGAGTATCGCCGTCAATCCAAGCGGATACCATCACCTCTTCATGAAGTTTAACAATTGACAACATTTCATCTTCAAAAGCACACACAATAGGTTTCTGAACTTGTATTAATGTTGATTCTGTATTTTGTGCTAATGTTTTACTAGACATCAACAGAAATATTGTCAGTGTTGCGATTAGAAATTTCATTTTTCTCTCTCCATTCTGCAACGGTTTCCACTAGAGCATCAAGGTATTCGTGTTTGTCTCTTACAAACTCTTGGACAGTTCCATCCTCTGTTACTACTAAAATCACTACTTGAGAGATTTCTATACCAGTTCGTTCTCCGAACATCTCTGCATATGCAGAACCTTGAATGTAATAATTCTCATTCCATTCGTCTTTACGCTCTTTAGTTGATGTCTTGAAGTCGATAATCGACGGTACACCATTGTACTCTGCAATACAATCAACCCTTCCCGCTACCTTATATTTATCACTATATAGCCCTGCTTCTTGTGCATAGATGTTATCAATATTGTCAAGAACAGGTTTTAATTGACTAAAAAGACAATATGGAAGAAAATTCTTCTTGTGTTTTTCCCACTCTTTAGGAAAATTGGACTGCATATTGTTAAGGTAATCTTCACACATGTGGTGAACCTTAGTGCCACGATTCGCAGCAGTTCGTGCTACATGGTTGGCAACTTCATTACCTACCCTCTTACGCCACTCCATCAGCCCCTTCTTGTTGCGGACTGATAGGACCGTTGTGATTGATGGGTACTTGTTACCCTCTGGTGTTGCGTATAGACGCACACCGTTATTGTTAGTTGCTTTTATGGGTTGCAACTCTACCCCTACATGATTAAACATTGTTTTCCAATCTTTACCTACTATACACCAATATTGCTATAAAGTCAAGGTTCATTATTTCTTTGTTTATATTTTAAGAAAAATACTCTGGCCATAATTTAGATACATTCATTTCACGAAATTCAGCTAACCTTTTTACATAAGACAACCCCTTTTGAAAATAGTCTTCTGATCTATCTTTATATAATTCCGTTACGAAGGGACAATTATTTTGATTTTTATATTTTTCTATCAAATTTTCCTTTACACTATCTGGCAAATGTCGAACATTTAACATTGACGGACTCTGAACTATTGATGGAGTTGTTACCGTAATATCAAAATTTTCACGATAATATTTTTTAATCTCCAATAGTTCATTAACATTTAATATAAAAACTGTGCAACTAAGTTGGGTAATATGTTCTTTTGCCTCCATCAAATTATTTTCAAACGATTCTACATCTATAGGATATCTTATGAAAGATAACTTATCTTTATAATGGTCACAAGAAACATTGAAATTAACTTTTTTAAATTTATCCACCAAATCATAGATACTATGATTTCTATATCTGTCTCTTATACACATCTGAC
>OJFR01000041.1_pt1 | contig 57243 bp, 58 predicted proteins | sample 1594121 | NCBI WGS metagenome assembly OJFR01 (sample SAMN05416812, study PRJEB24817) | seawater metagenome | isolation source: Sea water | place: Canada:Atlantic | collected 2013-07 | reverse complement strand
CCGAGACCTCCACCTCTCTATTCGTCGGCAGCGTCAGATGTGTATAAGAGACAGATAAAGCAACAATCCCAAATGCGAAGTCTTTTCGATTTGGGATTGTTGTATCAGAATGGAATCCTGAGATTACACAAAATCTTAAAAAAGGAGCTATTGATGCTCTTTTAGATTGTGGAGCGGTAAGAGAAAATATAATTTCTTGGGATGTTCCTGGAAGTTTTGAATTAGTTTACGGATGTAAAAAAATGATTCAATCTCAAAAGGTAGACGCTATTGTTGCAATAGGTAACGTAATTCAAGGAGAAACAAAACATTTTGATTTTGTCTGTGAAGGCGTTACACAAGGAATCATAGATTTAAATGTAAAATATGATGTACCTGTAATTTTTTGTGTTTTAACCGATAATACCAAACAACAATCTTTAGATAGATCTGGAGGTAAATTGGGCAATAAAGGAATTGAATGTGCTGTTGCCGCTGTAAAAATGGCTGCTCTTAAAAACATTGATAGACCTACCGAAAATATTGGGTTTTAAAACATTTTAGCATTTTTTTTTAAGAATACTTTTCACAGCATTCCTTGATGAATTCCTTTTAATTCTTTAAATTTGATAGAGACAAAATTTTGGTCTGAATTTTGATATTTAATTACCAATCTAAAATTTTTAATTATGTTTGGAAATGCTTTTAAAACAAGGTCTTATAACGTTTTTGATTATAAACCAAGATATTATAACGAAAGAAAAGAAAGAATACAAAAACTTGAAGAAAAATACGCTAACAATCGAGAGTTAGGTAAAGACTCAATAGTTTCAAGTGTAGATTTTTCAAGAAATAATTTGAGAAAAGCTTGGAAAAAAACAAAATCATCTTCCTCAGACCGTAAATCTACATTAAGGTTAGCAATTATAATTACTATTTTAGTTGGTATATCTGCTTATATTTTAGATTTTCATCACTTATTTTAATGTCAGATATCATTCAGCTTTTACCAGATCATGTAGCAAACCAAATTGCTGCAGGAGAAGTTGTTCAAAGACCCGCTTCTGTTGTAAAAGAATTGTTAGAAAATGCAATTGATGCTGGTGCAACTTCTATAAAATTATTAATTAGAGATGCTGGTAAAACATTAATTCAAGTTATTGATGACGGTAAAGGAATGAGTCCAACGGATGCTCGTTTGTCTTTTGAACGTCATGCAACTTCTAAAATAAAAGACGCACAAGATTTATTCAACATAAACACAAAAGGTTTTCGTGGCGAAGCGTTGGCTTCTATTGCCGCAGTTGCACATGTTGAATTAAAAACAAAACAAGAAAACGAACAATTAGGAACACACATAAAAATTGAAGGAAGTAAAATTACAGATCAAGATGTGATTTCTACAAGTAAAGGAAGTAGTCTTTCTGTGAAAAATTTATTCTTTAACATTCCTGCAAGAAGAAATTTCTTAAAATCAGACACCATTGAAACGCGTCATATTATAGACGAATTTCAACGCGTTGCCCTAACGCATCCAGAAATTGCATTTTTATTGCATCATAATGGAAATGAAGTTTACAATCTTAAAGAAAGTAATCTTCGAAAAAGAATAGTGGCGGTTTTCGGGACAAAAATGAATGAGAAATTAGTTCCGATTGATGAGAAAACTGATTTAATTGCTATTGAAGGTTTTGTTGCAAAACCAGAGTTTTCTAAAAGAAAAAGAGGCGAACAATTCTTTTTTGTAAATGATCGATTTATAAAGAGTTCGTATTTAAATCACGCGGTTGTAAATGCTTTTGATGGTTTGTTAGAAAAAGGTTCGCATCCATCTTATTTTTTATATTTAAGAGTACCAACAAGTAGTATTGATATTAATATTCATCCAACAAAAACGGAAATTAAGTTTGAGAATGAAAAAAATATCTATGCCATTTTACGAGCAACTGTAAAACATAGTTTGGGGCAATATAATGTAGCGCCAGTGTTAGATTTTAATAGAGACAGCACTTTAGACACACCTTATAAATTCAATTCTAAATCGGCTACTTCTACTCCAAAAATTGCAGTTGACCCAAATTTTAATCCGTTTAAAACAGAATTAGAAAGCTATCAACCAAAAGGAAGTTCTTATCAAAAGCAATCTCAAAACTGGGAAAGCATATATACACCTTTAGAAACGTCAGAAAGCACAAATCAAGAAGAGCTTTTTAATCAAGCAGAAAATACTGAAACTGGAAAAACGTTTCAGATTCAGAAAAAATATTTATTAAGCTCTATTAAATCTGGAATGGTTTTAATCAACCAGAACTTAGCACATCAACGTGTTTTGTATGAAGAATTTTTAGACAGTGCAACACTAAAAGAAATTCACAGTCAACAATTATTATTTCCCATTACTATCTCATTTTCGTCTGCCGAAATTGAAATGATATATACCTTAAAGCCAGAATTAGAAAATGTAGGTTTTTATTTTGATGAGTTTACAAAAGAGTCGGTAACCATTAAAGGAACTCCTGTTTCTATTTCTGAAAGTAAAATCTCTAAGGTTTTAGAAGAACTCTTAGAGAATATTAATTTAGACATTCCTGATGCTAATTTTAATCCTTTAAAAATTATGGCATCATCTTTTGCAAAATCTATAGCTATTAAAACAGGGCATTTTCTATCACAAAAAGAACAAGAAGTCTTAGTAAATAGCTTATTTTCATGCAAAGAACCAAGTATTTGTCCTGCTGGAAAAGCAACGTTTAAAACACTAACATTAGAAGAAATTGATCAATTATTTGCTCGTTAACATATGAATGGAATCAAATTTACAGAAGGAATAAAACATTTAATCATTGTTAATGTTATTCTATTTATTGGTCCTCAACTTATAAATATAGATCTCACTAATATTCTTGCATTGCATTTTCCAAAAAATGAAAATTTTGGTTTTTGGCAATATGTAACTCATATGTTTATGCATGGAAGTTTTGCTCATATACTCTTTAATATGTATGGTCTTTGGGCTTTTGGGACTCCATTAGAGAAAATGTGGGGACGCAATAAATTTCTATTCTTTTACTTTTCTGCTGGTATTGGTGCTGGTTTAATTTATTCTTTGGTTAATTATTATCAGTTTAATGGTTTTTATGATGTTTTAATTCAAAATGGACTTACTTCAAATAATATTTCAAAAATATTAGATACAGGAGTTTATACAAATTATGCTGATGTAATTACATTATCTCAAGCAGAATTGAGTCAGTTTTACAGCTTATACCACACTCCTGCTGTAGGAGCTTCGGGTGCTGTTTATGGTGTTTTAGTTGCCTTTGGCATGTATTTTAAAGATGCAAAACTTGCTTTGATATTTTTTCCTGTTCCAATCGCAGCAAAGTACTTTATTCCTCTGATTTTACTTGGTGATTTATTTTTTGGAATGACTAAATACTCCGTTGGAAACGTAGCACATTTTGCCCATATAGGTGGTGCAATTATTGGTTTCATATTAGCATATTATTGGAAAAATAATCAATTCAAACACTAGAAATAAATGAGTGTATTTAAAGATTTACAGACAAAATTCAACTCGGCTTCTATTATTCAGCAATTAATATATATTAATGTTGTCATTTTTATAATTACATTAATTTCAAGCTCGTTTAGTGGTTTGTATGCCAAACAAATGAGCTTTGTCTATGAATGGTTTTCTTTATCGTCTTCTTTTGATAATTTTATTACAAAGCCCTGGTCACTTGTTAGCTATGGTTTTTTACATAGTGGTTTTTTACACCTACTTTTTAATTGTCTTGTTTTGCATTATTTTGGCAGACTTTTTTTAGAATACTTTACCCAAAAGCAAGCATTAAATTTTTATCTTTTAGGAACAGTATTTGGAGGAATTGCCTATTTGCTAAGTTATAGTTATTTTCCTCTATTTGAAGGCAAGGTTCACACCATGGTTGGAGCATCAGCTGGTATTACAGCAATTGTTATTGGAATTGCAACTTATATTCCCAATTATCAATTACAATTCAGATTTATTGGATATGTGAAGGTTTGGCATTTGGCTGGAGTTTTTATACTCTTTGATTTAATTTCTTTAGCCGGTGGAAATGGCGGCGGGCATATTGCCCATTTGGGAGGAGCAATCTTTGGTTATTTTTATGTATCGCAAGCAAGTAACAAACCAATAAATTTCTTTGGATGGTTGTCAAATTTATTTACAACAAAAAGGAAGCCTTTACAAACTGTCTACAAATCAACTAAAAAAACTACTAATTCTAAAGCAACAGGAGACAACCAAGCTAAAATAGATGCTATTTTAGATAAAATTAGTAAATCTGGCTATGATACCTTAACAAAAGAAGAAAAAGAGTTTCTTTTTAAACAAAGTAACTAGTTAGTACATTGTATTTTAATATGTTATGTGATAAATTTATAAAACTTCTTTTAAAAAAAGATAAATTATATAGATGAAAAAAGACAATTTTTGGAATAAAATACTAGTCTTTATAAATACAATAGTAGCAATGCTATTGCTCTTGTCTTATCTCCTGCCGTTTATATCTCCAAAATTAAGTCCAATATTTACTATCATAAGTTTATCGGTTCCTGTGCTTTTTTTATTAAATGTTTTTTTTCTAACTTATTGGATCATTAAATTAAAAAAATACCTAATACTCTCTTTACTTGCAATAGTTCTTGGTATTGGATACATTAGTAGTATCTATAAATTTTCAGAAAAAAATATTTTTCTAAAAGATGATTTATCAGTAATGAGTTATAATGTTCGTTTATTTAATCATTACAATTGGACTACAGATAATGCCATTGATGAAAAAATATCTACATTAATTACTGAAAAAACACCTGATGTGATATCAATTCAAGAATATTTTGAAGCTGATAATCTTCAAATATCTTATCCTTATCAATTTATAAAAACAAAATCTAAAATTAACAAATTTGGTTTGGCCATTTTTTCTAAATATGAGATCATAAACTCAGGCTCCTTAGATTTAGAGAACAGTGCTAACAATATTATTTTTGCAGATATTATTAAAGTTAAAGACACTATTAGGGTTTATAATATTCATTTAGAGTCTTTAAAAATGAATACCGCTAAAGAAAATTTTGGTGAACAAAATTCTGACAAAGTGCTTCAACGGATGAAAGCCTCTTTTACAAAACAAGCAAAACAGGTAGAATTATTTTTGGAGCACGAAAAAAAATGGAATGGAAAAAAAATACTTTGTGGCGACTTTAATAACACCGCATTTTCTTGGGTATATAGAGAACTCTCCAAAAACAAACAAGATGCCTTTAAAATAGCTGGTAAGGGCTTAGGTAAGACATTTAATTATTTGTATCCTTTAAGAATAGACTTTATACTGGTAGATCTAAATTTTGAAGTTAATAATTTTAAAACATTTGAGGTTCCGTACTCAGACCACTTCCCTATTTTAGCAAGAGTAAAACTAAAAGATAAAATTGAATGAAAAATTATGATGTAGCTATTGTTGGTAGTGGCCCCTCTGGAGCAGCAACCGCATTTTATTTAGCAGAAAAAGGAGTAAATGTATGTATCATAGAAAAAGAAACGCTTCCCCGTTATAAGACCTGTGGTGGTGGATTTGTTTTTAGAGGACGTAAAAATTTACCTATTGATATCTCCTCTGTTATAGAGCAAGAGTATTATGAAGTAGAGACTTATATTGGTAATGAGCCTTTTTCTATTTCTCGAAAAGACCCAATAATTACAATGATTATGAGAGATTCTTTTGATCATTTACTTGTAAAAGAAGCACAAAAATTTGGCATAGACGTATTACAAAATCACAAGCTTATTGGTGTAGAAAACGAAGAAAATCATATCATTTGTAAAACTTCTCAAGGAAATATTGAGGCTAAGTTTCTTATTGCTGCAGACGGTGTTTTAAGTCAAACAGCTAAGTTTGCTGGTTGGACAACTGAAACTCGCAATTTAATTCCAGCCTTAGAATATGAAGTAACAGTACCTACTAAAGATTTTGAACGTTTGTCTAAAAAAGCACGTTTTGATATTGACGAAGCTCCCGAGGGATATGCCTGGTGCTTTCCTAAGAAAAATCATTTATCATTAGGTGTTTTAACCACAAGAAAAAAAAGAATCAATTTAAAAGAATACTATAAAAGCTACTTGGTAAAACTTGGTATTACTGAAATTATTAAAGAAGAACAGCACGGATTTCAGATTCCACTGTCTTGTAGAACAGATGGCTTTGTTAAAGGTAGAACATTCTTAATTGGTGATGCTGCTGGCTTTGCAGAACCCATTACTGCAGAAGGAATCTCTAATGCAATCTATAGCGGAAAATTAGTTGCAAAAGCTATTATTGAAAGTAATTTAGACCTTGAAATGGCAACAAAACTTTACTCAGAAAAGCTACATAAAAAGTTAATTCCTGAATTGCGTTCAGGCGAATTTTTATCTAACTACTTTTATAAAAGAAATCCGGTTAGAAATTATTTATTAAAAAAATATGCTAATAAATTTGGAGAATATATGGTAGATATTTTAATGGGTGATAAAAGTTTCCCTATGGATGTAAAAAAAAGATTGGCACAAAAGATTAAGGAAGCTGTCTTTTAAATTTCATATTAGTTTACTTTCTTAACTCTTCTTAGGTCTAACATATCTATTGGATTAATTCCTAAGCCTTCTATGTTTTTCTGATAAAAACGGATAACTTGATCATAATACAATGGAATAATTGGTGCTTCATCAATTAAAATACTATCCATCTTTTGATAAAGTTTGTATCTTATTTTTAAATTAACAGCAGAAATAGATTGTTCATACAAGCTATCAAAATTATCATTTTTAAAATGAGTATAATTAGGACCATTTGGCGTAAAATTCTTACTGTAAAATAATGATAAATAGTTTTCTGCATCAGGGTAGTCTGCTATCCAACTTGCTCTAAAAACAGAGAATTTGCCTGTTGCTTTACCCTGTCTTAAGGAAGAAGGAGGTATTACATCTATTGTAACATCTAATCCAATATTCTGTAACTCTCGTTGAATAAACTCACATAAATCTAAATAATTACTATTGGTTGTAATGGTAATTGAAGGATTCTTAATCCCTGTTTCTTGTATAAATTCCTGAAGTAATTTACGTGCTAATTCAGGTTTATAACGATACCCTTCTAAATTGTTAAAAGATGGTAAGCCCGATGGAATAAAACCGTTAACTGCTGGTGTTCCTATTCCATTTCGTAAATATTTAATCATCTTTTCTCTATCAAAACCATAATTAATTGCCTTTCTAATTAATTTGTTGTTTGTAATATTATTTTTATGATCTAAGTACACACCTAAATATTCTGTATTTAAGTAAGCACCTGTTTCCATGTGAACCAGATGTTTATATTTTGGTTGTAATTTTCCTTCCGTAGTAATAATATCATCTTTATAAGAAGCATCTAGGCTCTTCATAAAATCTAAATTTCCTTGAATAAATTGCAAGAATTCACTCTGTTTATCTGGCAGAAATGTAATAGCAACGGCTTCTAGATAGGGTAGCTTTTTTCCTGTAGTATCTTTTTCAAAGTAGTTTGGATTTTTTCGCAGCACAAGCTTGGTGTTCTCTACCCATAATTTAAATTTAAAAGGGCCTGTGCCTATTGGGTTTGAGCGATATTCATCGCCAAAATATTCTATAGCTTCTTTAGAAACAACAGAACAATACTTCATAGCTAACAATCCTAAAAATGGAGGAAAAGCTTGAGTTAATTCTATTTGAAAAACTCCATCTTCAAGCGCTGAAAAACTTTTTACATTCTGTAAAACCCAAGCCCCTGGAGAAACTATATTTTTATCTAAGAGTCTCTGGAAGCTATACTCAAAATCAGTGGCTGTAACCAACCTTGTAGCATCATTTTCAAACAAACTATGCTCATGAAAATAGACATCATCTCTTAGTGTAAATGTATAGACTTTTCCATCTTCTGAAATTTGCCAACTTTTGGCAATACTTGGTATAACACGTAAACTATCATCTAGTTGAACCAATCCATTATATAATTGATGAACTGCCCAAATATTTCGCTGATCTTTAGCAAAAGCTGGGTCTAGAGAGCTTATGTTGGAATGCTCGTTGTACCTAAAAACTTGGGAAATATTAAACTTAGATTCCTTATTTTCACATGAAATCATCAGAAAAACAAGCAATAAATAATACCAATTATTTCTTAAAACCATAGTCTCTTTCTACTTTACATATTCTTAATTGATAGTGTTCATACCATTGTTCTCTTCCTCTTTTTCTAACTTCTGTATGCTCTAAATTATGTTTCCATTTCGTAATCGCCTCCAAGCTATTCCAATAAGAAACTGTAATTCCAACTTCATTCCTCGCAGATTCAATTCCTAAAAACCCTTCTTGCAACTCAGCTAATTTTTCCATTCTTATAGCAGTTTTTTCATAATCAGCTAAGTTCTTCGTTAACAGTGTTGTAAAAATAACTGCATAATAAGGTGTTTTTAAATCAGTTATAATCATAATAATAATTGGTATTTTGTTTCAGGTAATTTAGTAATTGTATCAATTCCATAACTAACATATTCAAAATTACATTTTTTCAAAATCTTAGCAGAAGCCACATTAAGATTAATTACATATCCAATCAATTTTGGCATACCAATAGATTTGCAATACACTACAGAGGCTTTACATAAATCGTAACCATACCCTAAACTCCAATATTTTTCTAAAAATCGATATCCAATTTCATCATCTCCTTCTTCATCTTTACAAAATCCAACAGTTCCAATAAATTCATTATCTGATTTTCTATCTATGGCATAAATCCAAAAATCATTGTCTTCTTTATCATAAAAGTTAATTAACCGATCTAATTCGATTAAATGTTCTTTTTCAGTTTGAACTTCTCCAATAACATATTGCATCACTTTTGGATTGCTTTGCATCTCATGATATGGTTTTATATCACTCATTTTTAGCCTCCTAACAAGCAATATTTCCGTTTCAAAAATGATTTGACTCTTCATGTATCTTTTCAGAATTATTGTAACTTTGTACGCCTTTAAATGTACAAGAATGAATGCAGATAAAAAAGTGGCATTTTATACTCTAGGATGTAAACTTAACTTTTCAGAAACCTCTACAATTGCTCGTAATTTTGTGAACGAGGGTTTTAATCGTGTAGATTTTGATGAAAAAGCAGACATTTATGTTATTAATACCTGCTCTGTTACAGATAATGCAGACAAACGCTTTAAATCAATCGTTAAAAACGCCTTAAAGAAAAATGAAGATGCATTTCTCATTGCTGTTGGGTGTTATGCTCAGTTAAAACCCGAAGAATTAGCAGCTGTAGATGGTGTTGATTTGGTACTAGGTGCTACAGAAAAATTTAATGTTACCAGTTATATTAACGATTTAACCAAAAACCAACATGGTGAGGTTCATTCATGTGAAATATCTGAAGCAGATTTTTATGTTGGTTCTTACTCTATTGGAGACAGAACAAGGGCTTTTTTAAAGGTTCAAGATGGTTGCGATTACAAATGCACCTACTGTACAATTCCGTTAGCTAGAGGTATTTCTAGGAGTGATACTGTAGAAAATGTACTTAGAAATGCCGCAGAAATTTCTAAAAGAGGTATTAAAGAAATTGTTTTAACAGGTGTTAATATAGGAGACTATGGAAAAGGTGAGTTTGGAAATAAGAAACACGAGCATACATTTTTAGACTTAGTAAAACAATTAGATAAGGTGGAAGGAATTCATCGATTAAGAATTTCTTCTATAGAACCCAATTTATTACGAGATGAAACAATTGATTTTGTTTCTAAATCTGACACATTTGTGCCTCATTTTCATATTCCATTACAAAGCGGTAGTGATGATTTATTAAAAAAAATGAAACGTCGTTATTTACGAGATACTTATACAAATAGAGTTCAGAAGATAAAAAAAGTACTTCCTAATGCTTGTATTGGTGTAGATGTAATTGTTGGTTTTCCTGGAGAAACAGAAAAGCATTTTTTAGATACTTACCACTATTTAAATGATTTAGATATTTCTTATTTACACGTATTTACCTATTCTGAAAGAGCAAATACTGAGGCTGTTTTAATGGACGGAGTAGTTCCAAAAAGAACAAGAGCAAAACGAAGTAAGATGTTACGCGGCTTATCTGTTAAAAAACGGAGAGCTTTTTATGAAACTCAGCTTGGAGAAACTCTCACTGTTTTGTTTGAAAGCGAAAATAAGGAAGGCTATATATATGGTTTTACCGAAAACTACGTGAAAGTAAAAACACCATGGAATCCAGCGTTTATTAACACACTACATACCATAACTTTAACTAGCATTGATGAAGACGGATTAGTTCGTTTCAATTTTATTGAAGAACTCAAAGCTTCTGCCATAAAATAAAAAAAGTAATGGAAAAAATTCATTTATACTGCATGCCCGGCCTAGGAGCAAGCTCTAAAATATTTGAACGTATCTCATTGCCTAAAGACACGTTTGAACTTCATTTTTTAGAATGGAAAATCCCTACTTCTCTTGATGAAACAATAGAAGAGTACGCTCTTAGAATATCTGATGATATTACTCACAAAAATCCAGTATTATTAGGAGTCTCTTTTGGAGGGATTTTAGTGCAAGAAATTGCGAAAATTATTTCTGTTCAAAAAATTATTTTAGTTTCTAGTATTAAAAGCCATCATGAATTCCCATATCGATTAAAATTATTTCAAATAACCAAAGCATACAAACTTTTTCCTGCTAAAATTGTTGAAAATCTAGAAGATTACACCAAATATTTTTTAGGTGACTTTTTAAAGAAAAGAGCAGAATTATATGAGATGTACTTATCTGTAAAAGATGCGAGATATATGAAATGGGCCATCTACAATGTTCTTCATTGGCAGCAAGAAAATGCACCCAAAAACATTTTACATATTCATGGAAATGACGATCATGTGTTCCCTTCAAAACACATTAATAATTTTATACTGGTAAACAAAGGAACTCATATAATGGTTTTAATAAAAGCCAAAGAAATTTCAGAAATAATTTACAAGAATATACCTTAATATTTCAGTTGTATTTTCTTAATTTTAAGTTTTACTAACTTAAGAGAAATTCTATGCAGAAAATAGTTCGTTTATTATCAATAATATTTATTACCCTACTCTCTATAACTTTTTTTAACGCAGTTTATATTTCTGATGTACCTTCAGAAAAAAACACAGCAGATTCTTATACTATTAAAGCTTTAAAGATTCCTGATGAATTAACCTTTGCTGGTGAGAAAGTTCCAACAGAGCTTTATGATATTAAGGAGCGAATGGACAGAGAATTATTAGTAAATACCTATTGGCAGTCTAATGGTTTGTTATTAATTAAAAGAGCGCATAAATATTTTCCAATAATTGAACCCATGTTGAAAAAATATGGAATTCCAGATGATTTTAAGTACTTAGCAGTTGCAGAAAGTGGTTTAGAAAATAACTCCTCCTCTGCTGGTGCTGCTGGATTTTGGCACTTTTTAAAATCTTCTGCCAAAGAATACGGTTTAGAAGTTAATCAAAATGTTGATGAGCGTTATAACCTTGAAAAGGCAACAAAAGTAGCCGCAGATTATTTAAAAAAATCTAAAAAACGATTTGGAACTTGGACATTGGCTGCTGCTGCTTACAATGCAGGAAATGCTCGTATAGCAAGAAATTTAAAAAAACAGCAAGTAACCGATTATTATGATCTATTATTAAATTCAGAAACTTCTCGTTATGTGCTAAGAATAGTCGCGTTAAAAGAAGTTTTATCTTATCCTAAAAAATACGGTTTTGAGTTTGAAAAAGAAGATTTATACACCTCACCTGCAACTAGAACTGTAAGAGTAGATACAGTAATTACAAACATTGCTTCATTTGCAAAAGGTTTTAACACCAATTACAAAGAATTAAAACTACACAATGCTTGGTTAAGAGAAAATAAACTAAATAATAAAAGTAGAAAATTGTACAAAATTACAATTCCTATAAAATAAGTAGCTCCATAAAAAAAAGCCTATCTGTTAAGATAGGCTTTGTTTGAAAAATTAACTAGTAGTATATATTAGATTACTCTTACGTTTACTGCGTTTAATCCTTTTCTTCCATCTTGTAATTCAAATTCTACTTCATCATTTTCACGAATTTCATCGATCAAACCTGATACATGTACAAAATGTTCACTGTTGTTTCCTTCTTCTACGATAAATCCAAATCCTTTAGATTCGTTGAAAAATTTTACGGTACCTTTACTCATAATATTAATTTATTGTGTTGCCCATTTAATTATAGACAACGTTGTTTATAAAGCCGCAAATTTACATTAAAAAAATCATAAAACATAATTTTATTGTTTTTCTTTCGTTAAGGGTTAATCAACTGCTCTTTAGAGGATTACTTTGACTCTCCCAACAACTCCAGAAATTAGTTTTACTTTTATTCCGTGAGAATGGTTCTGTGAATTAGTTAAGATACGTTGAACTAAACCCTCCGTTAATTCACCTGATCTTTGATGATGTTTTTGAACAACACGCACTTTACTATTAATTTTTATGTCAATTCTACTGGTTCCACTCATTTTTAAAAAGATTTTTTTAAGGCTTCAAAATCGTTTACTATTTCTTCTAAAATTTCTTTAACTGGGATAATCTTATGAATGATACCTGCAATTTGACCAATTTCTAACTCTCCATTAACAAGATCACCTTCAAAAATTCCTTTTTTGGCTCTGGCTCTTCCTAGCAAATCTTTAAGTTCTTCTCTAGTTGGATTTTTTTGATACAATTCTTGTATCTCCTCATAAAATTTATTTTTCACCAATCTAACGGGTGCTAATTCTTTCAGGGTTAGGTGTGTGTCACCATCTTTAACATCTAAAATTGTTTGCTTAAAATTTGTATGTGCAGAAGATTCTTCTGATGCCGCAAATCTACTACCAATTTGAACACCATCTGCCCCTAACACCATAGCCGCTAACATTCCACGCCCGTTGGCAATTCCTCCAGCTGCAATTACAGGGATATTCACCTGTTCTTTTACCATAGGTATTAATGTAAATGTGGTACTTTCTTCTCTTCCATTATGTCCGCCAGCTTCAAAACCTTCACAAACAACGGCATCTACTCCTGCAAGTTCTGCTTTTAGTGCAAACTTTACAGAGCTTACCACATGAACAACTGTAATCTCTTTCTTTTTAAGAAAAGAAGTCCATGTTTTAGGGTTCCCTGCAGAGGTAAAAACAATGGTTACTCCCTCTTCTATAATCACATTCATTAAAGCATCAATTTGTGGATATAACAAAGGTACATTTACTCCAAAAGGCTTATTGGTTGCTTTCTTGCATTTTTGAATGTGCTCCCTAAGCACTTCAGGATACATAGATCCTGCACCAATTAGACCTAAACCTCCAGCATTTGAAACCGAAGATGCTAATTTCCAGCCACTTACCCAGACCATTCCTCCTTGGATAATTGGATACTTAATTTTAAAAAGTTGTGTAATAGTATTTATCATTATGAGATATTAAGAGATCACTCCAGAACCCAATAATTCTTCACCTTGGTACCAAGCTACAAATTGTCCTTCTTGAATGGCAGATTGAGGATTTTTAAACTCGACAAAAACTCCATTTTCTACTTTATATAGTATAGCCGATTCTAATGGCTGTCTATATCGAATTCTTGCTTGTACTTTCATAGATTCATGTGGTTGTAATTTTAAATCTTCACGAATCCAGTGCTCTTCTTGGTTGGCCACAAATAAAGCTTTTCTATACAAGCCATTATGACTTTTACCTTCTCCTGTATAAATAACATTTTCTTCTACATCTGTTTCAATTACAAACAAAGGCTCTTTGGTTCCTCCAACAGCTAAACCTTTACGTTGACCTTTTGTAAAAAAGTGGGCTCCTTGATGTTTTCCAACAACTTTTCCATTTCCTTGTTGATATCGAAACTTTGCTGCAAAGAATTCTAATTCTTCTTCTTTTGAAGAAAAAACAGGGACCTGTCTCTGGTAAATCTCAGAGCTATTATCTATTTGAATTATTTTACCTTCTTTGGGTGCTAATTTTTGTTGTAAAAATTCTGGCAATCGAACTTTCCCAATAAAACAGAGTCCTTGAGAATCTTTTTTATCTGCAGTAACGAGGCCTGCTTTTGTTGCTATTTTTCTAACTTCTGGCTTTGTTAATTGCCCAATTGGAAACAATGCTTTTGCTAATTGTTGTTGAGATAGTTGACATAAAAAGTATGATTGATCTTTATTAACATCTTTACCTGCAATTAATTTATAAACAGATTGTCCATTAATAATTTCTTCTTCTTTTCTACAATAATGACCTGTGGCTACATAATCTGCTCCTAAGTTTAATGCAATGTCCATAAAGACATCAAATTTTATCTCTCTATTACATAAGATATCAGGATTAGGAGTTCTTCCTTTTTCATATTCATCAAACATATAATCAACTATACGTTCTTTATATTGTTCACTTAAATCTACTACCTGAAAAGGAATTCCTAATTTTTCGGCTACAATTAGGGCGTCGTTACTATCTTCTAACCAAGGACATTCATTAGAAATAGTAACAGAATCATCATGCCAATTTTTCATAAAAAGACCAATGACTTCATATCCTTGTTCTTTTAATAAATAGGCTGTAACACTGCTATCTACTCCTCCAGAAAGGCCAACAATTACTCGTTTCATGTATTCTATTCTAATTCGTCTACAAATTTACGAAAATGCTACTGAAGTTTGTTTAGATAGCGTTGATGTATTTGTTTAAAAAAATGCATCCATAATAAAGAATGCTAAGAGTATCTTATTAATAGTTAGTTTTCATTATTTTTAACACTACTCTTATTAAATTTATTGCCTTCTTTTTTTTCTTTTTTCGGCACTTTTTTTCCTCCTATGTAGAATTCCCATGTTCCAGCTCTTTTACCATCCTTATAGACTCCTTCTTCTTTTAAATCTCCATTTAATTCGAAATATTTGCCTTCACCGTTTAAAACATCATTTAAATAAATAACTTCTTCTATTAAAATTCCTTGATCTGAATATTTTTTAGAAAAACCATTTTTCATACCATTACTAAATTGAGTAATTTCTAAGGTTTTTCCGTTCTTATAATAATTTTTTAATTCACCTTCTAACTTTCCATCTATGTACAATTCTTCTGAGAAAAGTGCTCCGTTAGGAAAGAAATAAACCCACTTCCCTACTCTATTTTTACCTACCATAGCGCCTTTAGTCCTTAACTTGCCATCTAAATTATAATAGCTAACTTTTGCAGAATCTGAAGTTGGTAAAAACTCTTTGATAATTGTTGGATGCTTTGACGTAGTAATATCATAGTATTTAAATATACCTACTTCTTTCCCATTTACAAAAGAACCTGTGTAACGAATACGTTTATTGGAATGGTATTTTTTCCAAAGACCTGTTCTTTTATTATTTTTTGTAAACTGATTAATTTTTTGAGCCTTCACTTTCAAAAATCCTAAAAAAAAAGGGAACAAAAGAACAATTAAAGTAATTCTTTTTATTTTTAGTATTCTGCCATTTTTCATAGAGTAAATATACATAATTCCTTTAATTTTCATTGTCTAAAAAAAAGGATAACCCATGAGTGAACTTTTTAAAAGTAGTTAACACAATGATAAAAAATTATAAAATATTCCTATAAGTCAATCCTCAATGTATCAAAAATATTGAAATAATATGTAATTATTTAATTCTACTGAAGTTAAAATTAAGTTTTAAATACAAAGTATAATAGTCTAAGAAGTAAGCTTTTTAAGCTTCTATAAAAACATCAAAAAAGCACTCAGTAAATCTAAGTAATTGAGTATTTTTGTTTTTGTTGAACTCAACTACAAAAAATGAACATTACACAATTAAATGCTATCTCTCCTATTGATGGAAGGTACCGAAGTAAAGTAGCACAATTAGCAAATTATTTTTCTGAAGAAGCGCTTATAAAATATAGAGTTTTAGTAGAGATAGAATACTTTATTGCTCTTTGTAAGATACCTCTTCCACAACTAACTAGTTTTGATACCACTCTTTTTCCTGAATTAAAAAAAGTATACCAAAATTTTTCTACCGCAGATGCTCAAAAAATTAAAGACATTGAGAAAGTAACCAATCATGATGTAAAGGCTGTTGAATATTTTATCAAAGAAAAATTTGACCTATTAGGCTTAGAAAAATATAAAGAATTTATTCATTTCGGGTTAACATCTCAAGATATTAATAATACTGCTATTCCATTATCAATAAAAGATGCTATTAACGACGTTTATTTAGTAGAATTATCGGCTGTTTTAAATAGACTAAAAGAACTTTCAGAAGACTGGGCAGCTATTTCAATGTTGGCGAGAACTCATGGTCAGCCAGCCTCTCCAACTCGTTTAGGAAAAGAAATTAAAGTCTTTGTTGTAAGAATAGAAGAGCAACTTAAGTTTTTAACTAAAATACCTAATGCAGCTAAATTTGGAGGTGCTACAGGAAATTATAATGCACACATGGTTGCTTACCCATCTATAGATTGGAAAGAATTTGGATCTACCTTTGTTCATAAGACATTAGGCTTACACCATTCTTTTCCAACAACTCAAATTGAACATTATGATCATATGGCGTCATTATTTGATGGATTAAAGAGAATAAATACCATATTGATTGATTTAGATAGAGACATATGGACTTATGTTGCTATGGATTATTTCAAACAAAAAATAAAAAAAGGCGAAATAGGTTCATCAGCAATGCCACATAAAGTAAATCCAATAGATTTTGAAAACTCTGAAGGAAATTTAGGTATTGCAAATGCAATTTTTGAGCATCTTTCAGCAAAGCTTCCTATTTCTAGAATGCAACGTGATTTAACTGACAGCACAGTCTTAAGAAATGTTGGGGTTCCGTTTGGACATACTTTAATTGCTTTTGCTTCAACTTTAAAAGGTTTAAATAAGTTGTTGTTAAATGAAAGTAAGTTTCAAGAAGAATTAGAAAATAACTGGGCGGTAGTTGCAGAAGCAATTCAAACTATTTTACGAAGAGAAGGGTATCCTAATCCCTACGAGGCATTAAAAGGTCTAACAAGAACCAATGAGAAAATAAATCAGCGTTCTATTGCAAATTTTATTGAGGGATTAGAAATCTCTGATAAAATTAAAACAGAACTAAAAGCAATAACACCTTCTAACTTTACAGGAATTTAATGAAAAACAATTACAACTATAAAAAAGCATCACTTTTTGTAACGTTTATTGGAGCCTTATTGTTGGCATCCTGTGGCTCTGAAAAAAATAATGATGCTGAGAGGTTTAAATCAGGTATTTTTGAAATTCCTGCAGGTAAAGGATATAGCAAAACTACAGTAACTAGGATTGATAGTCTACAAATTGAGGAATATATTAAATACACTGAAATATCTACTGATTCTGGAGTATTTAGACAAGAAATAAAAAATATTGATACGTTATATATTACCTGGAAAAATAATTTTTTCTATACATTGAAGATGAAATCTCCTAAAAACGATTTAGACAATGACCCTATTTTTGTACAAATTAACAAGTTGTCTACAACTTCATATAATTTTACTGCTAAGATTGGATTTTCAGAATTTAAGCAAAAAGGCACGGTATTTAAAATAGAATAAATGGAATTATTTTTACAAATAGATACTTGGGTTGCGCTTTTGACTCTTACGTTCCTAGAAATTATTTTAGGAATAGACAATATCATCTTTATATCTATTTCTGCGAATAAACTACCCAAAGAACAACAAAAGAAAGCAACTTTTCTAGGCTTGTCTTTAGCAATGATTACACGTATTTTATTGCTTTTTAGTGTTTCATATTTAATTGCATTAAAAGATCCATTCTGGACAATTCATACCTCCTGGATGCATGCAGGGTTTACAGGACAAAGTATCATTCTTTTTCTAGGCGGTTTATTCTTGTTGTATAAGAGTACTAGAGAAATACATCATAAAATGGAGCAAACTGCAAACAATAATGATTTTAGTACCCCAAAGAAAACAAGCACTTTTTCTTCTATAATCATACAAATAATTTTAATTGATATTGTTTTCTCTTTTGACTCTATATTAACAGCAGTTGGAATGACAAACGGTGTAGATGGCGCTCTCACCATTATGGTAATTGCTGTAATTATTTCAATGATTATTATGATGATTTTTGCGAATACTGTTAGTACATTTGTAAACAACAATCCTACCATTCAAATGTTAGCACTTTCTTTCTTAATACTTATTGGCTTTATGTTAATAGCAGAAGGGGCGCATTTGTCTCATTTAGAGTTATTTAACAAAACTGTTGGTGTAATTCCAAAAGGTTATTTGTATTTTGCAATTTCATTCTCTTTGGGGGTAGAAGTATTAAATATGAAAATTCGTAAAAGAAAAAATCATAGAAAAACTTAGAAAACATAGCGTACTATTACTAACCTGTCTACTACTTATTCCAACAAGTATTCAGCTAATTCATGCCATTCAGCAACATGAACAAACTATTTGTTCGTCTGATGTGATTTATCATTTTCACCAACAAGACATAGAGTGTGAATTATGTCATTTACAGGTTAAAACCTTCGCTCTTCTAACTAAAGAAATATTTTCTTTTGATCAAAAAATAATAAATTTTAAAAACGATAAAAATTATCAATTTCTTTTTATACATCAGCAATTATCCTACTCGTTAAGAGGGCCACCATTTTTTAACTTTTTATAACACCTTTTTAAAAGTTAAAAAAATTCAAACTAATGTCTGTAAAATATTATTTGACTTGTCTTTTCTTATGTTTTATAAACGTAACTATAAGTCAAAACTGTAATTTAAAATTTCAAGGGATCATTAAAGATTTTCATGATGGATCTTCTATTCAAGGAGCAACCATAAAAATTGAAGGTTCAGATATTTATTCTGTTACCAATAATAAGGGAGACTTTATTATTGAAAACATTTGTTCATCTAAATTTAAGGTTGTGGTCTCTCATGTTTCATGCGATTCAAAAGTTATTTCTGTTAATCTTGATGAAACATCATTTTTAAACATTAAACTTGAACATCACATTGAAGAATTAATCGAGGTAAATGTTACATCTAAAGTAAATAAGAAAAGTAAAACCGCACAAGAGACCGTCATTAAGAGTGATGTATTAGAGCGATACAGTTCTTTAAGCTTGGGTGATGCCATTAAAGAAATACCTGGTATTTCCTCTATCAATACTGGAAACTCTATTGTAAAACCAGTAATTAATGGTTTACACAGTAGTAGAGTCTTGATTATGACAAATAATGTTCGATTACAAGATCAGGAATGGGGAATAGAACATGCTCCAAATATAGACATTAATTCAGCTGAAAGTATTTCACTAATAAAAGGAGCTAACGCTCTTGAGTTTGGTGGAGATGCTTTGGGAGGTGTCATTATTGTAAACCCCAGTAGAACATTTAACAAAGATTCTATTTTTGGTAAGACAATGTTAAATGGACATTCTAATGGAAAAGGATATGGTTTTAACACTACACTTACTAAAACATTTTCTAAAGGCTTTTATATTAATGGACAAATTTCACACAAACAAACTGGTGATTATAAAACACCTGACTATTTCTTAACCAATACTGGAACTAAGAAAACAGGTTTTTCTGCCTTTACCGGGTTAAAGAAACTTGAATATGGTTTTGAAGTTTATTACAGCTATCTAAAGAATAAAATTGCTATTTTGAGATCCTCTCATATTGGTAATGTAGAAGATTTAGTAAATGCTATAAATTCTGACGAACCCACTATTATAAATGATTTCAGTTACGATATAAATGCACCAAAGCAAGAAGTGATACATCAAATTTTTAAAGCAAATTATTATCTACGATTCAAAAACTTTGGAAAATTAGATGTTCAGTATGATTATCAAAATAATCATCGATTTGAATTTGATATTCGAAGAGGAGATGATAGAGATAATGCTGCCATTGATCTTGAGTTGCAGAGTCATACATTTAAATCTACCTTAAAATTAGATTCTAATTCAGATAACATCTATAAAATTGGTTTACTTGCTGGATATCAAGATAACTATGCCAATCCAGGAACAGGTGTAAGGCGTTTGATTCCAGATTATCAAAAGTTTGATTTTGGCATTTTTTCAATTGGTAATTTTAAACCAAGTGATAAACTAACTATAGATATTGGTGTTAGATATGATTTAAATAGAATTAATGCAAAGAAATTTTATCAGACGTCACGTTGGATAGAAAGAGGATATAATGATGATTTTTCAGACATAATTATTGAAGATTTTGGAACTCAATTATTGGTAAAGCCGAGTTTTGATTTTCATAGCGTTTCTCTATCCACTGGATTATCGTATGATCTAGGAAAAAATCGTTCAGTTCTTTTTAATTATGGATTATCAAACAGGGCACCAAATGCATCAGAATTGTTTAGTGATGGCTTACATCATTCAGCTGCTAGAATAGAATTAGGAGATTTAAGAATTTTAAAAGAAACCTCTAATAGGATTTCTGGGACCTACAATTATGATAGTGAAAAAGCTACCATTACAGTAGAAGGATTTTTTAATCATATTCATAATTTTATTTATTTAGAACCAACAGGAGTAGAAACCACTATTAGAGGTTCATTTCCTGTTTGGGAGTATAAACAAGTAAATGCAATACTCTTTGGTGCAGATTTAAATATGCGTTATGAAATAAATAGAAAATTTATGGTTCAGAATAAATCATCTTTTATGAAAGGAAAAGATGTTAGTTCTAATAGGGATTTAATTGATATTCCGTCATTAAAAACAACCAATCTTGTTCGTTTCACAAATAAGAAATGGTCAAATTTTAGTGCTGAAATTCAAAGTGAATTAGTTTTTAGACAGCGTAATTTTCCAAATAATAATTTTGAGGCTTACATCCCTAGAACAGATTCTTTTATTTTGGTGGATATTAGTTCTCCACCACCCGCCTATCACCTTTTTAATGTAAGAAGTGATTTTGATTTAAAAATTTCAAAAAAAGAGAATGTACGGGTTGCATTCTCTATCAATAATTTATTAAATACATCCTACAGGGAAAACTTAAACCGATTACGATATTTTGCTGATGAAATCGGAAGAAATTTTTCAATTCAATTAATTTACAACTATTAACACAAAACTAAAAAAGTAATGAAAACAATAAAATTATTAAGTATATTATTTATATCCTCATTAGTATTTATATCATGTAGTGATGACGATGATCCAATACCAGTAAATGAGGAAGAAGTTATTACAACTATGACTGCTACTCTAACTCCTACTGGAGGAGGAACAGCAATTGTATTAAAAACTCAAGACTTAGACGGTGACGGACCAAATGCTCCAGTTATAACCGTATCAAACTCTTTGGCTATTAATACAGTATACACAGGTGTAATGGAAGTGCTAAATGAAACTGAAACTCCTGCTGAAGACATTACAGAGGAAGTTCTTGAAGAAGCTCTTGAGCATCAATTCTTTTTCACACCAACAAATGGTATTGCAACAGTAGCTTATACAGATACTGATTCTGAAGGAAACCCTGTAGGAATTCAGTTTACATTAACCACTACAGATGCTGGATCTGGAACTATAACTATAAGTTTAGTTCATGAGCCAGAAAAAACTGAACCAGGAGTTAGTTCTGGAGATATCACAAATGCTGAAGGAGAAACTGATATTGACGCTACCTTTTCTATTGTTGTTCAATAATAACATAATGAAATAAATTTAAAAGACTGCCCTTAAAAGGCAGTCTTTTTTTTTACTATACACAAGTACTCATTATTTAATTACACAAAATTTAAACTAAAGTAAATTACTTTACAAACTTTGTTTCCTTTAATGTATTTAAAAGAATAAAAGATAAAATAAAAAAAACAGCCAAACACAATACACTCCATTGCATAGAGTCTGTTAAAGCATATAAGAGTCCGTAAACAAAAGTTCCTAGAACAATGGCTATTTTCTCAGTAACATCATAAAAACTAAAATAAGTTGCATGATCTTCAGTCTCTGGCAATAATTTAGAATATGTAGAACGAGTTAAAGATTGTATAGCTCCTAAAACCATTCCTAACACCCCACCCAAACCATAAAAGAGTATATCTACATTTGGCAAGTCTTTATGAAGCATAAAAGCAGCTAAACAAACTAAAATCCAAATTAATACCGTAATTTTTAAAGCTTTAAAATTTCCATATTTATGGGAGAGATTAGAGAAAAACCAAGCCCCAAAAATAGCAACAACCTGAATTAATAATACCGTAACAATTAAGTTTATTGTTCCTAAGCCTAACTCTGTAGAACCAAATATAGTTGCTAATAATATGATGGTTTGAACGCCAACACTTAAAGAAAAAAAGGCATAAAGAAATCTCTTTAATGTTGGATAATTTTTAATTTCATTTCCTACAATTTTTAATTCTTTAAACCCTTTCCAGATATAATCTTTTTCCGGTTTTTTATCAAAAATATTATTGGGTAGCCTTCTGAAAGTGATTTGTGCAAAACCTAACCACCATAAGCCAACCATAACAAATGATATTTGTGATGCAGCACCAGAAGTAATTCCTAATAATTCAGGATATAATATCATTCCTAAATTAATAATTAACAATATAATAGAACCTGTATACCCAAGAATAAAACCTTTGGCGCTAACTCTGTCTTGGTCTTCTGGATGTGCAACTTCTGGCAAATAGGCATTGTAAAAAACAATACTAGACCAAAATCCAATACTTGCTAAAACTGTAAAAACAATACCAATCCAAACAGTATCTATACCTTCAAAAAAGTATAAAGACATTACAGATAAAGAGCCTATCCAACAAAAAATTTGAAGAAAACGCTTTTTGTTTCCAGTATAATCTGCAATGGCTGATAAAATAGGTGACATAAAAGCAACCACCAAAAAAGAAAAAGACAAGGCATAGCTATACAATGTATCTGGATGCTCCCACTCTGTTCCAAAGAATGAAACTGTAGCACCTTCAGTAATATTGGAATAATATAAAGGGAATACTGCCGTACCAATAACTAATGAATAAACTGAATTAGCCCAATCATAAAATGCCCAAGCATTGATAAGCTTTTTATCTCCTTTTTTTAACATATAAATTTGTTTATTAAATAGTTAATTAAAAACCATTTATTACGCTTAGGTATATTTAATATTGAAGTTCAGCGTAATAATATAACTTGCAATATACTTAAATTTAGTAAACTAAAGTTTTTACATTCTACCTGAACTTAATGAGCAATAATTTAATTTTTTATTTGATAAATAGAACTTAAAATAATAAACAGGATTCCTTACTTTTACTTTGAGTTTTAACATTCTTTCTAAGTCTAAGTTATTGTAGCAAAATCAACTAAAAACAAATTATTGGAGCTTTTAAAAAATAAAAAATCATTAACACCAAGCTTAATTATACCTAAAACTGTTAGCTATTTTGCAAAAACCTTAGAATTAATTTCAAGTAAATTAGCTAGCTTTTTTGGTATTAGACTATTTATTACACCTGTAAACTTTCCAATACCCAAACGTGAGCAATATATGCTTAAAAGTGCTCAAAAAAAACGTTTACAAATCCCTGAAATTAAAAAAGAAATTGAAATTTTATCATATGGATATTCTAAAAAGAAAGTTTTATTAGTGCATGGGTGGTCTGGAAGGAGTACTCAATTAGTTGCTTTTGCTGATAAATTATTAGAAAATGGGTATATGGTTATTTCATTTGATGGTCCGGCGCATGGAAAATCTACTGGAAGAACTACAATGATGCCAGAATTTTTAAAAACAATTGAAAAAATAAATACAACATTTGGGCCTTTTGAAGCTGCTATAGGACATTCTTTTGGAGCCACTAGTTTATACAATGCTGCTGCTACTTTTCTAGGCATAAAAACATTCATAGCAATTGGTTCTGGTGATAGAATTTCTGATATTATTTCAAATTTTGCAAAAAACTTGTATTTAAATGAAAAATCAGCTAAAAAAATTCAGTCAGGATTAGAAAAAAAATGGATGATTCATATAGATGATTTTTCAAGTAGTACTGTTGCAAAAAAAATAAAAATCCCCGTGTTAGTAGTTCATGATATTATAGATGGTGATGTTCCTGTAAGTTGTGCTTTCAGAATACGACAAAATCTTGAGAAAGGAAGTTTATTAATTACAAATGGATTAGGACACACAAAAATTTTAAGAAATAACGAAGTAGTCCATAAAAGTATCAAATTTATAATTCAACATACATGAAAAAATTAATATCATTTGTTTTTATCGCTTTTTTAATTAGCTGCTCGGGAGTTGCTCAGAAATCAGAAAAAAAAGTAGCAAAAAAATATGCCGTTTCAAAAACAGTATCTGAATGGAAAAAACAATTAACTAGCCTTCAATATTATGTGCTTAGAGAAGCTGGTACAGAAAGATCTTTTACTAGTTCATTAAACGAAAACAAAAAAAATGGTCTCTACGTATGTGCAGCTTGTGAAACTCCTCTTTATAATTCTGATCATAAATTTGATTCTGGAACAGGGTGGCCTTCTTTTGATAGAGCTATTGTAAATAATGTAGAATTAGATGTAGATTATAAAATTGGTTATGCTAGAACCGAATTAAAGTGTGCTACTTGTGGAGGACATTTAGGACATTCTTTTAATGACGGCCCTTCAAACACAACCGGCGAAAGACACTGTATTAATGGTGCTGCATTAAAGTTTAAACAACTAAATAAAAGAGATAAGTAAGGCTTCTAAAAAAGTAATTAAAATTTAACTAGTAAATCTTTTTTGAACAGTTGAATTAACAATAACAGATTCAAATTCTCCATCAAATTTGTCTAATCTTTTTAACAAAAGCTTTGCAGATGTTATCCCTACTTTTTTACCATGCTGGTCTATTGTGGTAAGTTTTGGGGTTAAATGTTCAGATATAACCCTACTAGCATAGCCGATAATAGCAATGTTTTTATTTGTTAATACCTCTTTCTTCTTACCTACTCTATAAGCTGCTAATGAAGATTCTTGATCTAAAGCCATAATGGCATCTATCTTATTTAATTCAATTAATGAAGATAATTCTTTTTCTAAATGTTCTTCTGAACCTTCAACAATAATAGTGTCTTGTTTATTTCTAATGGCAGCCTGGTATCCCTTTGTTCTTAATTTTCCAACATTTAAATTATTAATACTAGAAACCAACGCAATACTTTTTCTTCCTTCAAAAATTAATTCATTTACTGCGTTAAAAACAGCATTATAATCGTCAACCAATACTTTATCACAATTTATAGAATTAACAATTCTATCAACCATTAATAATGGAATGTCATCTTCAAGAGCAGTTAGGTGTGAAAAATCTTGTTTAATTTGTGTTTCTTCTGAAACAGCTATAATAATGGCATCTACAAGTCCATTAGATAATGTTTGTACAGATTGCACTTCTTTCTCATAAGATTCGTTGGTTATGCTAATAATGATATTGTATTGAGATTTAGCAATTACACTGTCTATTCCTCTCAAAACTCTAGACATGAAGAAATTTTTAATACTTGGCAATACAACTCCTATGGTGTTTGTTTTACCAGATTTTAAATTAACCGCTAGTTTATTAGGTTTATAATTGTAAAGCTTTGCTGCTGCTTTAATTCGTTCTTTGGTACTATCACTAATTTCATAACTATCATTTAACGCTTTAGAAACGGTAGATATAGAAACCTCTAGAATTTTAGATAATTCTTTAATTGTGATATTTTTCTTCATTTAGTACTCAATATATTCCCGAAAAGTACAATAAGATTTATGAATACCAAACTTAAAGAGCTTACTTTTTTATTTAATCATCTTGTAATTTATTGCTATATTCTAGTTAAAATAAATATTTTACTGAAACAACTATATATTTTTAATTGCTAAATTACAGTGCTCTTAAGCTGTTTTAAATTAAACTATTTTTTAAATTAATACTACTTTTCTAAAGAATTACTTTTTTTAATGGTTTGCATTCTTGTCATAAGAATTTAATTCATCTACATTACTACAAACTTAGAAACAAATAAAGATTAAGTACTCTTTTCCTTTAGTAAAATGGACGTATTTTCTATATTTGTTCTTCTTAAAAAAGTAAAAGAATCCTATGTTTAATAATTTAAGTGAAAAATTAGATAAAGCCTTACATACCCTAAAAGGGCATGGTAGAATAACAGAGGTCAATGTAGCAGAAACTTTAAAAGAAGTACGAAGAGCGCTATTAGATGCCGATGTTAACTTTAAAATTGCCAAAGAGTTTACCAAAAGAGTTCAAGAAAAAGCCATAGGACAAGATGTCTTAACTACATTGAATCCAGGTCAACTAATGGTTAAATTAGTAAAAGACGAGTTAACAGATTTAATGGGAGGTGATGTAGTTGGTATTAACTTAGCAGGAAACCCAACGGTAATTTTAATGTCCGGTTTACAAGGTTCTGGTAAAACTACTTTTTCTGGTAAACTAGCAAATTTCTTAAAAACTAAAAAAGCTAAAGAAGTACTATTAGTTGGTTGTGATGTTTATAGACCTGCCGCAATAAATCAATTACAAGTAGTTGGAGAACAAATAGGAGTTGAAGTATACTCAGAAATAGACAATAAAAACCCCGTTGAAATTTCCATCAATGCTGTTAAACATGCCAAAGCAACTGGTAAAAACGTTGTAATTATTGATACTGCAGGTCGTTTAGCTGTTGATGAGACTATGATGGCAGAAATTTCTGATATTCATAAAGCTGTAAGCCCTCAAGAAACATTATTTGTTGTAGACTCTATGACTGGGCAAGATGCTGTAAATACAGCAAAAGCTTTTAATGATATTTTAAATTTTGATGGTGTAATACTAACTAAGTTAGATGGTGACACTCGAGGTGGAGCTGCTTTATCTATAAAATCTGTAGTAGATAAACCTATAAAGTTTATTGGAACTGGTGAAAAAATGGATGCCATAGATGTATTCTATCCAGATAGAATGGCAGATCGTATTTTGGGTATGGGAGATGTAATTTCTCTTGTAGAAAGAGCTCAAGAACAATATGATGAAGATGAAGCCAGAAAACTCCAAAAAAAGATCGCTAAAGACCAGTTTGGTTTTGATGATTTTTTATCTCAAATTCAACAAATTAAGAAAATGGGAAGCATGAAGGATCTGGTTGGAATGATTCCTGGAGCTGGTAAGGCAATGAAAGATGTAGATATAGATGATGACGCTTTTAAAGGAATTGAAGCTATTATTCATTCTATGACTCCATTAGAAAGAACTACACCAACCTCAATTAATGCTAGTAGGAAGAAGAGAATAGCCAAAGGTTCAGGTACTTCTGTTCAAGAAGTAAATCAATTGATGAAGCAATTCAATCAAATGAGTAAAATGATGAAAATGATGCAAGGTGGCGGTGGAAAAAAGATGATGCAAATGATGAAAGGAATGCAGTAATAACTGAAAACTAAACAAATGATTTTACTAGACGGGAAGAAAACTTCATCAGATATTAAAGATGAAATTACATTAGAAGTATTACAACTAAAAAAAGAAGGAAAAAAAACTCCTCACTTAGCTGCTGTTATTGTTGGCAATGATGGTGCTAGTAAAACCTATGTAGGTGCCAAAGTAAAGGCCTGTAACCGTGTTGGTTTTTTATCAACTCTAGTAGAACTATCAAAAGATACTTCAGAAGCATCGTTGTTGTCAAAAATTGATGAGTTAAATAATAATGACGATATAGATGGGTTTATTGTTCAACTACCCTTGCCAAAACATATAGACGAACAAAAAATACTGATGGCTGTAAATCCAGATAAAGATGTTGATGGTTTTCATCCTACAAATGTTGGTAAAATGGCTTTAAACCTTCCAACTTTTATTTCTGCCACTCCATATGGAATTCTTGAATTACTAGATAGATATAAGGTTGAAACTTCTGGAAAACACGTAGTTGTTATTGGACGAAGTCACATAGTTGGTAGCCCAATGAGTATTTTACTCTCTCAAAAAAGAACCGTTGGAAACGCCACAGTAACTATTACTCATAGCAGAACTAAAAATTTAAAAGAAATTACCTTACAAGCAGATATAGTTATAGCTGCTCTGGGAATTCCGGAGTTTTTAACCGCAGACATGGTAAAAGACAATGTTACAGTAATAGATGTTGGTATTACTAGAGTTGAAGATGCCTCTAAAAAAAGTGGTTATCGTCTACTTGGTGATGTCGCTTTTAATGAAGTTTCAAAAAAATCTGAATTCATTACACCTGTTCCTGGAGGTGTTGGACCTATGACTATTGCAATGCTTTTAAAAAATACATTATTAGCCGCTAAAAATAGAAATTAAAAAAAAATGATATCTTGTAGGAAATATCTTACAATTGAATGATTTTTTTCTAGGTGAAAACACAGATTTTATTCCTTTTTCCGGGCAGCATTTTTGGATTATATTCATTGCAATCTCAATAGGTAGCATGTTGCTGTTTTGGGCTTACAAACAGCCTAAAAAAATTCAAATTATCACAGGGAATGTTCTTGCTTTTTCAATTTGTTTTATTGTAGTTTTTGGTTCTATATTAAATGCTTATAAACCAGATTTTGATTACCAAGAAGACTTACCACTTCATTTATGTAGCTTTTTAGCGTTAATCTTACCCTTACTATCTTATACTAGAAAATACCTGCTCTATGAGGTTTTCTTATTTTTAATTTTGGCAGGAACACTTCAGTCTTTAATTACTCCTTCAGAATACAATTATTTAAACTTTATTTATTTTAGGTACTGGTTTGTTCACGCTGGATTGGTTATATTTATGTTATATGCAACCATCGTCTATAAAATGAGACCTACATTAAAAAGTGTATTTAAATCATTTCTAGGTATGCAATTATATATGGTAATCATGTTTGTAGTAAATTATATGTTAGGGTCCAATTATTTCTACACCAATAGAAAACCTGATGCTACTACATTATTAGATGTTTTTGGAGGTTGGCCTCAATATATATTTGTGGTAGAAATAATAATTATTCCTTTTTTCTTATTGATATATTTTCCTTTTTACCTCACTAGAAAAAAAAATTAATCTTTTTCTCTGTGAACTTGGTCTATAGAAAATGCTGGCAGGCAAACTGCTAAATATTCGCAGTCATTTTTAAAAGGGTTAGAATATTGAATTCTTGTATTTTTTTCAATTTTAATAGACTGTCCTGCTTCTAATATTATTGTTTCACCTTCTATAATAAATTGTTTTTTTCCTTTAATAATATAAGTGTATTCCTCAAATTCTGGAGTTTGAAAAGGCTCACTCCAACCAGCCGGAGCAATCATATGTGCAATACTAATTGGAGAATTTACATCAGTGATAATACCAAAATGCTCCTCTATAAGCTTACCATCAGTTGTTGGAACAATAAAAGGAGATTTTTGTATGGTAAATTTTTTAGACATACTAGTTAAACCAAACAATGAATGATTTCATCTTAGCAATATCTGGAATTTGTTCTAAAGTTACTTTCTGATTACTAAATGCTTTTAAACCTAATTCTTGTTTGTCTATTGCAATGGTTACGTTTAATTCATCAATGAATAGAGTGGCTGAAGAGAAAGATGATTCTATTTTATTAATATTATTATTTGCTCTTATATCTGAAAAAGTAGTTCTAATAGTTAAACCTGTCTTTGTTTTAAACCTATCGTCAAAAACTTGTATACTCTTAATGGTAGAAGTAGTATCTAACTGCTCTTTTGGAACAATGGTTAATAAGTGTTTTCCTAGTTTATTATAAATTAAATATTCATCATCATCTTGAAAATAATTATCTCCTAAAGCACCCTCACTAAGGTTAGAAACAATAGAATCATTTTTAAAAATTTTAGAAAGTTCTTTAATGGTTGTTTTAGTAGTAAGGTGACCAACTTTCCCTTTTTCAATATCAAATTTTTCACTGTCTGAACAACTAAATATTGATAATAATAAGAGTAAAACTAGAGAGTTATATATATAAGTTTTCATTATTTATTTTTAAGAAGTAACTATTAAACGATAAAACTTGCCCCATCGTATTTATAAAGCTAAGATATATGAAAAATATAAAAAGAATCAAATTATTAAATATTTAATACTATTATCTATCTATCCAACTTTTAAACTCTTTTACACGTTCTCTACTAACAATAATTTCCATAGTAGTAAAAGATTGCAATACCAATCTAAGTCTACTGTTTGAATAAGCAATAATATCTTTAATTGTATTGAGATGAATTATAAATGTTCTACTAACCCTAAAAAAAGAGGCTGGATCTAATTGTTCTTGCCAATGTTCTAATGAATTATCTACTAAGTAATTTCTATTAGAGCAGGTATGAATATATGTTGATTTATTTTCGCTATAAAAACATTCAATCTCATCTACATGAATAATTTTTATGTGCTGCCCTATTTTAATTGTTAACCTCTTTTTGTAATTTCTGTCTATGGGGTTTATCAAGAGTTTTCGTATCTCATTAATATTTACTTGAAGATCTAACTTTTTAGGATGTTGATGTTGGTACTTTGCTACTGCATTCTTTAATTCATCTTCATCTATAGGTTTTAATAAATAATCTATACTGTTTAATTTAAATGCTTTTAAAGCATACTCGTCATAAGCCGTGGTAAATATAATAGCACTATCTATGGTAACTTCTTCAAAAATTTCAAAAGACAAGCCATCTGACAATTGAATATCTAGAAATATTAGGTCTGGCTGTTCATGGCTTTGAAACCAATGTATTGATTCTTCTACAGAGTGAAGCATGACTTCTGCCTCTACTCCTAATTTATGTAACATTCTTTTTAACCTTCTAGCAGCAGGTTTTTCATCTTCTATGATAACTACATTCATCTTTCTTTTTTTATTTCTCGTTCATATATTCTTTAATTTTTTTGTCTTCCCAATCTTTATTCATAAATAAAAGGCTCACTGAAAAAGTATTATAGGTGTGAAAAGCAATAGCTATACCCCACCAAAACCATAGAGAAAAATTATTTCCTTCAAAAATAGCTTCCGCAAAAGAATCTCCTCTTACAAGATCTTTATAAACTTTGATTGATGATAGCACAATGTTTACAAATAAATAAATACTAACATGACTATAATATTTTTTTAATTTTTCAATTCTTTTTTTAGCTCTTAAATAGCTTTTATCTAGTTCATTATTATCTAATTCCATCTTCTATTTTTTTAAGATATTACCACTTCTTTCATCTTCTTTCTTCTTCTTTCTTCATTAATTCTCTAATTTTCTTCTCTTCCCAAGAACTACCTAGAAGGTTTTTAAAACCAAATACACTCAGCCAATGAAAAAAAATACCTATCCCCCAAAATAACCAGGTAGAATAAACACCAAAGTTTGTTAAAGTTTCCATTAAACTACTGTTATCGTTGTAGGTTAATCCAAAAATAATAATACCACTTATAAAAATATTGATTAATACATATATTAAAAAGTGAGAATAAAAACCTTTTATCTCTTTAACTCTTTTCTTTGCGTTTAAATACTGTTGTTCTTTTAAAAATTCCTTTTCCATTTTAATTTTTTATTTATTTTTTTTTATGTACTCATCAATCTTTTTTTGCTCCCAAGCTTTTCCAAAGCCTATAGATGACAAACCTAGCACTTTTAGCCAATGAAAAAATAATCCCCATAAGTTTCCAAATAAGGCCCACCAAAACCAATGATAATTTGGCGTTAACTTGAAATTAATAAACACTAGAAATGGTAGTAAGAAAAACATTACTGTTACATGTGAATAAAACCCCTTGATCTCTTTAACTTTTTTTTGAGCATTTAAATATTGAATCTCTTTGTTATATTTAATTTCCATAATCTTACTATTTATCTTTTGAATCATTCATAAGTTCTTTAATCTTTTTTTCTTCCCAATTCTTACCCAAGAAAATATTATAATTATTAGCCTCTAGTAACTTCGAAACTAAGCCGATACTCCATCCAAATAATGGAAACCAAAACCATTGAAAATATGGAATATAGCTTAAGTTTATAAAAATTAAAAAAGGCATAACTACAACAAACGATGCTAAACTTGAGTAAAACTTTTTTAATTTCTCTACTCGCTCAACTGCTAGTAAATATTTACTGTTTTCTAAATTTTCTGAATAAATCATATTGTTCATTTTAAGAAGGAGAGGTAAGCTCACCTTAAATATTTTATTATTATTTTCTATGATTACATTTTTATCTGTAATTAACCCATATCTATCTGCAATATTCCTAAGACCTACTTTAGTCCCCTGGCCAATTGCTTGTTTTGGGTTGATGTTGTTTTCTATAATTAGATAATTATCCTGCTCATAAATTCTAATTGTTAATGGTTTTGAAGAAGAAACTACATTATGTTTTACTGCATTTTCTAGCAGTAATTGAAGAGAAAGAGGAACTATTTTTAGATTTTTATTAGTTATTGATGAAGGTATTTCAAATTTAACAGCGTCTTCAAATCGCATTCCTAATAATTCCATGTAGGTATTCGCAAATTTTATTTCTTCTAATACTGGAATTAAGTCTTTGTTTCTTTGTTCTAAAACATACCTGTAAACTTTAGATAGTTGTGTTGTAAATTTCTCTGCTTTATAGGGATTTTCTCCTATTAAAGATGTTAATACATTTAAGCTATTAAATAAAAAATGAGGGTCTAACTGGCTTTTTAAAGATTCAAACTTTGCAGTTTCTGTTTTAGCCACAATTTCTTGTTTAGTGCTTTCTTGAGTCATGGCAATTTTCCAATTAGTCATAAAAGCTTTAGCATGAAGAAATGAAGAAACTCCAAAAGAAATAATAATATAAAATAAATGAATAAAAAGACTAGAGCCTGAAAAAAACATAGCAATATCTGCACCTCCAATAACAATCCATATCACATAGTTTATTCCTAAAACTACTGGAATTGTATAGATAATGGTTCCAATAATTCCTGCAGTAACTCGTTGTTTTGTTTGAGTTATCCAATCCCATTTAGTATTTAAATAATCATTTAAGAACCCGTTTCCAAAACCTATCCCATAAGAAAACATGGCAGAAGCTAAGAATGTTGAACCAATTCCTTTCAAAGAAAATTGTTGATAAACTATACTAAAAATTATGCCAAATAAGATGGTGAGTTTTAGACAAACTATAAAACCTTTTTTCACACTTCTTATGATCACAATGTTTTTTGGAGTATTCATCTTATGATTCTTTATTAATACCTCTTTTGATAAAATTAAGTAAAGTTCTTTAATTATAAATTATATTTTTAAAACTTAATTTCTAGACATACATCCTCTTCTATCACAGTAAATTTAGAATCCAAAAAAGAAGGAGGCCCAAAGTCCATATTATTATTTGAAGCCCCATAATCTTCTAAAGGCATTCCATTTTCGTTAAAATCTATCTTCCCATTATTATTCTTATCATGAAAACATATCACAGAATATTCACCTTGCGTTATGTTTTTAAAAGTAACAGTACTTTTTCCTTTTATAATTTTTGCAGATGCGCCTTTTAAAGGTGTTTTCATAAAAGTTACTTGATCATATAAAGCAAAAGATACTTTTCCATTGTCAGTCGTTGCATTAACTACTGTTACTGTAATTTCTTGATTTCCTGAAGTTAGTAAACTAACTACAAAAACCACGGCTGTTGTTAAAATTGTTGCTAAAATTTTGATCATTTATTTTTTTAAATTTGTGCTGAAAATTAGTTCAGCACTTGTTAAGTATGGTACAAATATGCAACGATGATAATACTCTAGGAATAATAAGATACTGAGTTGTATTTTTTTTAGGATGAGTTGTAAAAAGTCTTAATGTTTTATATTTAACACTCTCTTGAATAAGGCTAAGACAAATCTAAACGGCGGCATTGATAACATAATTTTTAAATCTTCAATAAAGCTTGTTTCTTCATCAAGAAATCTAAATACATTTTTAAGTGAGTTTCTTTGAAATAATTTAGAAAATAGTTTAGATCCTAGATGATTATGAGTAGATAGAACATCCAACATTAATAAGTCATAGAACCAAAACCTTGTTTTCTTTCTAAAATTTTTAAAATCATTTTCTGTTTTAAGAAAAACAATCAGTTCTTTTGTTTTCTTTGAAGTGTTTTTAAAGGTATAACCAGTACTGGCTTTTGTCCAGCCTCCAACAGTTCCAATATGTAAAACATTCTTTGAGTTTTCTTTCCAAAACCTATAAGAAGTCATTGGAATAATTCCTTTTTCTTTTTCAATAATGGTATACTCTGTAATAGATTTTGATGCAAGATATTTTTGCAATTCACGTTCATATTCTTCTTTTGGTAAAACATCTTTAGAAAACAAGGTGTATTCAAATAAAGCTTTGTTTGGCGCTATTGGCAAAACATACATAAATCTTGTATTCTTTTTTTGATCAACAGTAAAGTCCATAAAAGTAGCTACAGAATCGTCAAAGTATTTTTTTTTAGTTTCTATAAACCATCCCGTAAAATGCTGTAATAAAACAGGAAACTCTTCTTGTTGTGTGTATTTTTGATCAAAATCAATACTGTTTATTAACTTAACTGCATGATATTGATTTGTTAAGGTCTTCACAGAAGCGCCTTCATCTTTGTGTTGAATACTCATAACAGTTGCTTCAATAAAATGAATATTTTTTTTAGTGGCTATAAAATTCCATAATTTCTCATAGAACTTGGCACTTCTAATCATTTTATAGGCATAGGACTGTAATGGTATTGTGTTTTGATAAGAGTTGCTTTCAAAAAGTATTTTTTTCCAAGATTTATGAACTAAATCATCCCACTCTCCAGTATCTTTCTCCCAAAAACACCAAGTTCTATCATTGGTAGTTTTTTTCTCTTTATCAACAATTAAAATTGATGCATCATCAAAAAAAGAATCTTTCGCCATTCTGTAGGCAAGCATCAGTCCTGATGCTCCAGATCCAGTAATAATGTAGTCGTATCGTTGCATTAAAAGATTAAAAAGGTGAAAAAGAAAATGGTGATGGCAACAAATATATGAATAGATACTTTCTTATTTGTTTTTATATTGATTTGATGATATAAATAATGTGCTATGCTACCTATGATGAACCAGGCTATATAATTTTTTAAAGGAATGACATTATTTTCAAATTCCCAAAAATCAAATCTCGGTGCAGATACTTCTATCATAATATCTAGTAACATCATTGTAAACCCACCAAGTAGTGATTGTACAATTGTATTTTTATGAATTAATTTACTCAAATCAGCAGTAATGATTGTTAATACTGCCCAATTAACACAGATCATGAAAGGAACTCCACCAATTTTTAATCCTAGATTATCTCCATAAGAATATGATCCAAAAATTAATCCGTAGTTAACACCAAGATATTCAGTTAAAAAGCCAATGAAAAAAGGTATTGAGAAAGCAAACAATAACTTCTTAGAAAAATTATCTATATTCCAGATAATAAGGAAAACATACATAGATAGATTTACTGGAGTTAATCTTAAAAACCAATCAGAATTAGATGATAGAATACCTAGAATTCCAGAAATATTAAAGAGCCAAATAATAAAAACAGTAATTGTTATTTTATTTTTTGAAATCATGTGTTTTTTAAAATTAATTCTGAAACAATTTTACCAGAAAGCAAACAAAGTGGAATACCACCCCCCGGATGAACACTACCCCCACAAAAGTACAGATTTGAAATTTGTTGACTAAAATTTGGATGTCTTAAAAAAGCTGCAAACTTATTATTGCTTGAAGCACCATACAATGCACCTTGATAAGAATTAGTGTTAGACTCAATTAATCTAGGATCTAAAATAGTTTCAAATTCAATTAGATCTTCTAAGTATATATTTAGTGAATCTGAGATTTTTTTTATGACGCCTGCTCTAACATTTTTTATTATCGTATCCCAATCTTGGCCTGTATTACTTGGAACGTTTACCATAACAAACCAATTTTCACAGCCTTTAGGTGCATCAGATTTATTTTCTTTTGATGAAATATTTACATACACCGTAGGATCTTCATAAACTTCTTGTTTGGAAAAAATATGGTCAAATTCTTGTTTATAATCATCAGAAAAAAATATGTTGTGTAAATCTAACGATGGAAACTCTTTTTTAATTCCCCAATAAAATATTAAAGCAGAACTAGACCTTGGTTGTTGTAAAGTTTTTTCTGGTGATTTTTGACCCTTTAATAATGTTCTATAGGTTGGAACAACATCACTATTAGAAATAACGTACTCAGCAAAATAATCTTTAGTATTTGTAGATATCCCAATAGCTTTTTTATCTAGAACATGAATTTTATCTACCTTAGAATTAAAGTTAAATTCTACACCCAAATCAATGGCTAATTTATAAATACTCTGTGTTATTGAGTGCATACCTCCTTTTGGAAAAAAAGTACCGTAATACTGCTCTAAATGAGGAATCATAGACATAATTCCAGGTGTTTGATAAGGAGATGAACCATTATAAGTGGCATATCTATCAAATAACTGAACTAATCTTGAATCCTTAAAGCAGTCAGCATTGTAATCATGTAAGGTTGTATTGATATCTAAACTATTTACATTGAATACTGCCGTAAGAGTATCTTTTGAAAAATAGGTAGATAATTTATGTAAAGATTTTTCTAAAAATAATGAGGATGTTAATTCGTACTTTTTTTTACTTTTCTGAAAGTAATTCACAAGTTCATCTTCATCAACATCAAAAGTTTTTGCTGCAGACGTAGCAAATTTATGAACATCTGACAAAGCTTTAAAACTGGTTCCATCTTTATAGAAATAATGGCAAACAGTTTCTTTTTTTTTATAGGAGAAATAATCTTTTATGTTTTTTTTTGAAACCGTAAACAATTCCTCAACAAATTGTGGCATTGTAAATAGTGAAGGTCCCATATCAAACCTATAACCCTCTTTTGACAAATCGGTTAGCTTACCACCAGGATACTCATTAGACTCAAAAACAGCAACCTGAAAACCCTCATTTTGAAGTCTAATTGCTACAGATAATCCAGCAATTCCAGCACCAATTACGATTGCATTATTAGGTTTTTTTTTATTCAAACCTACACTTTTTTAGGTTTTCTAAAATATTTAAAAGGAACAAATAGCATCCCAAAGCATTCACCATCTTGTTTCATTAATTTCTTATGATGAATTTTGTGAGCTTTTCTTAAACCTAATAAATACCAGTTTTTTGTACGTTTAAACCATTTAAATCTTTGATGAATTAAAACATCATGAACTAAGAAATAGGCAACACCATAAAACATAATACCAAAACCTATGGCTGCCAAAAAATAGATTTGTTGTTCTAAACCTACATAGATAGATAACGAGCTTGGCAGAGCAAAAATGATAAAGAATAAGTCATTTTTCTCAAATAAGTTTTTATACTTTGGTTGGTGATGATCTTCATGTAAATACCATAAAAATCCGTGCATCACAAATTTGTGAGTGCACCAAGTAATACCTTCCATCAATAAAAAAGTAGCAAACGATGTTAAGATTAATAGCAGCATTAAATCATATTTAATTTATACTTCACATAACTTCTAGCCAATAAATTTATTTTCATTGGATCAGAAATTCTAACCCTTGTTTCAATAATTTCTGAGGAAGGAACGCTGTTTAATTTCTTTAAAAGCCTTCTATAATATCTGTAAGCCATATAAACTCCAAACTTAGCTTCTACTGGTAATTTTAGAATACCGTGGTTAAAAGCAAAATCAAAATCGTCTTCTATTTCTTGAATAATCAGGTGTTTAGATTCTGTGTCTAAAGAAGTTAAATCTACATTTGGAAAATAAGAACGATTTAGTAATTCAAAATCATCTTTTAAATCTCTTAAAAAGTTTACTTTTTGAAATGCAGATCCTAATCTCATGGCTGCATTTTTTAATTCATTATATTTTTCATCATCACCATGAACAAATACTTTAAGACACATTAAACCAACAACATCAGCTGATCCATATATATATTCATTATACTCTTCTTGTGTTTCGTATGCAGTTTTTGATAAATCTGCACGCATACTCTTCAAAAAAGATTTTACAAGGTCGTCTGTTATATTATATCTTTTTACTGTAGCTTGGAAAGAATTTAAAATAGGATTTAAACTGATACCATTCTCAAGTGCCTTGTAATATTCCTTCTCAAAATCATCTAATAACTCTTCTTTTTTATAATCGTGAAAAGTATCTACAATTTCGTCAGCAAAACGGACAAAACCATAAATATTATAGATTGCAGATCTTATGGTTGGAGACAACATTTTTACAGCCAATGAAAAAGATGTACTGTATTTTTTTGTTACTAACTTACTAGTATCAAAACTAACCTGATCAAATAATTCCTTCATTAAACTCTTGTTTTTTGTATTAACTCAGCTACAATTTTCCCAGATATAAGTGAGGGTGGAACTCCAGGCCCAGGAACAGTTAGCTGCCCAGTGAAATATAAATTTTTTACTTTATTACTCTTTAGTTTAGGTCTTAAGAATGCAGTCTGAAGTAAAGTCATTGCCATACCATAAGCATTCCCTTTGTATGAATTGTATTCTGACTTAAAATCGTCTACACAAAATGATTCTTTAAATATAATATTATTTTGAATTGATTGTTGTGTTTTTTGTTCAAATCTTTGAATGATTTTTTTTAGATAAGTATTTCTTAGCTCAGGAGTGTCTTCAATATTAGTCGCAATCGGCATTAGTATAAATAAGGCATCACAACCTTCTGGTGCCATAGAAGGGTCTGTTTTTGAAGGTACGTTTACGTAGAATAAGGGGTGAGTAGGCCATTTAGGATCGTCATAAATTTCTACAGCATGTTTTTCAAAATCAGCATCGAAAAATAAATTGTGGTGCTCTATATTCTTCAGTTTTTTATCTATTCCAATATAAAATAATAAAGATGAAGGAGCAAAAGTTTTCTTATCCCAATATGCTTCGGTGTATTGTCTGTATTTACGATCTAAAAGCGTCTCAGAATGATGATAATCTGCTCCACTTAAGACAATATCTGACTCAATAAAAATATTATTTGATATCAAACCAGTTATCGAATTATTTTCAACAACGATTTTTTCGACTGGGTGATTTAAGTTAATCGATACTCCTAATTCAATAGCCAAAGATTCCATTCCCTTAATAACTTGATACATTCCCCCTTTAGGGTGCCAAGTTCCTAAGCCAAAATCAGCAAAATTCATAAAACTAAAAAATGAAGGAGTCTTACTAGGTTTAGCCCCCAAAAACAGGGACGGGAACTCTAGTGTTGAGATTAACTTTGGGTTACTGAAATTTTTTCTAACTTCTTGACTTATATTTTTAAAAAATTGATCTAAACGTAAAACAGTATCTTTAGTAACTAGTTCCAATGGGGAGATTCCTGGAGCATTATATAAGATTTTATTAACTGCAATATCATAATTGTCTTGAGCCTTTTTAATAAATTTATTTAATTTAATACCACTACCTTTTTCAATACGTTCAAATTCATTACATATTTTCTCCATACAGTCACCTACAGTGATGATATCGTCATCGAAAAATATCTTGTAGGCTGGGTCAAGTTTATCAATTTGATAATAATCTGATGTTTTTTTACCAAAGTCTGAGAAAAACCGATCAAATATATCTGGCATCCAATACCAAGACGGACCAATATCAAAAGTAAATCCTTTTTTGATTAGTTGTCTAGCACGACCTCCTACAGAACTATTTTTTTCGTAAATAGATACTTGGTGACCAGCCTTTGCCAAATAGCAAGCAGCAGATAAAGAAGAAAATCCAGAGCCTATGATGTGTATGTTTTTATTCATTTGTTAATTTGTTGAACAAATATAAATATAAGCTAAACAAAAGAAGAAGCTATCACTAAAAAATTATATTTCTTTTAACAATTTAGATATAGTTGGATATAGTGATATCTTAGATGTGAAGTCTTCATTAATTAACTCCATTGGCTTTTTACCAATTGCAATTAGTGAATGGTTAGAATTATTTAAAATAGCATCTAATTCATTAAAATAATCTATTATTTTATCATCATAGGGTTTTATAGTCATAGATGTAATAAAACAAACATCAGCACTAATATCAAAGAAGTAATTTAAATTATCTATTGGTAAATTTTGACCTAAATAAATAGTTTTATAACCTCTTAAAACTAACTCATAATTTAAATATAAAAGTCCTAATTCATGAATTTCATTTTCTGGCAAGAACAATACAAACGTTTTATTGCTAATTATAGTTGAGTATTTAAGTTCTTCAGTATTTACTTGAATTTTTTGGGAGATTAAATTAGATACAAAATGTTCATGAGCAGGTAATATAGTTTCAGTTTGCCATAACAAACCAACCTGTTCTAAAAAAGGAATAAAAACCTCTTTAAATATTTCTTTGAAAGATTTTTTAAGAAGTAATTTGTTGTATGTGTTATTAAACAATACTTGATCGAACTGAAGCATTGCTAATTTTAAAGAATTAATAGCCTCATCATTTATAGCTCTATCAAAAAATAATTCTCTGGCTACTAGAGAGATATGATCATCTTTCATTTCTGCAATCTTAGAAATTTTATAATTATTGTTGTTTAATAAAACAATATTTAAAAGTTTTTGCAGGTTTTTGGTAGAATAATTTCTGATGTTAGTTTCAGATCTTTCAGGTGATAATAGGTTATACCTCTTTTCCCAAATTCGAATGGTATGTGCCTTCACACCTGTTATGTTCTCTAAATCCTTTATGCTGAAATTATTCTTTATAGTATCCAAAAGTTGAGTAAGTCTAGTTTAATAACTCCTCTAAAGATAATATTTTATTTTAAAAAAGAAAATATTTGTAACTTTTTAAGATTAAATTAGACATATAGAAGAAACTAACTAAATAGTGCAAAACAAATTAGAGAAAAAATTCTTGAGTGATTTTGAAAAAAATCAAAATATTGTTCACAAGGTTTGTAGTATATATACTACAAACCAAGATCAACACAATGATTTGTTTCAAGAGATTGCAATACAAGTTTGGAAAAACTACTCTAAATTTAGAGGAGATGCGAAATTTAGTACTTGGATGTATAGAGTAGCCTTAAATACAGCTATTTCTTTGTATAGAAAATCAAGTCGTAGTATTAAAACTCAAGACTTTAGTGATGTTAGTTTTAAAATAAAGTCTATTGATTATGATGACACTAAAGACCAACAATTAAAAGCTTTATATGATGGAATTAGAGAATTAAGTGATATTGAAAAAGCCTTAATATTCCTATATCTAGAAGACAAACCCTACAAAGAAATTGCTATAACGTTAGGTATTACCGAGGTAAATGCTAGAGTGAAAATGAACAGAGCTAAGGATAAACTAAAAAAATCATTAAACCCTTAAAAAGGAATTATATGGATTTAGCAAACTATAAAAAAGTCTGGAAAGACCAGCCTGAAGAAAGAAATAAGATTTCTTCTTTAGATATTTATAAAATGACACAATCTAGGTCTAATTCTATAGTTAAGTGGATTTTCATGATTGGATTAGTTGAATTTATTTTCTGGTTTTCTATCAATTATTTTGCAACCAAAAGTGGAAATTTTGAACCCTTTGCAAAACTTAATTTGATGACATTCCTAGATTACTCAAACTATCTTCACTATTTAATTGTTCTTTTATTTCTTTTACTTTTTTACAGAAATTTCTCCTCCGTTTCGGCTATTGATGATACCAAAACATTAATGAAAAAAGTTTTATTGGTTAGAAAAACTGTTAAATGGTATGTTTACTATAACTTAACATGTTGTGTAGTTTTTTCTATTGTTCTAAATGTTTTAATTTTTAATACACCAAATTATTTAAGTCTCTTATATGATATTAATACCTCATCTATAGATCAAGGACAAATGATGACGATCATTATAATCGTTCAAATTGTTATGATTGCTCTAATGTTACTTGTATTGTGGTTGTTCTTCTACTTGCTGTATGGTATTCTTTTAAAGAAATTAAATAAAAATTACTTAGAACTTACAAAGCTTAGTGAAATAGAAGTGATTTAAACTTTTTTTGATTTAAGTGAAAAAAGTTTAAATCACTTCTAAAGTTAAAAAAAGCCTCTAAATATTTAAGAGGCTTTTTCTTACACTAGAATTTTTTTAATTCATAGAGTAATTTTTCTAACATTTGATCAGAGAAATCTAGATGCGTCACAATTCTAATTTTTCCATCACCCATAGGTGTTAATAAAATATTTTTTTCTTCCATTTTAGAAATAAAATCTTCTGCATTCAAATGATCTTTTACATAAAAAATAATAATATTTGTTTCAACGGGTTCTACTTTTTTTATGTAAGACAAAGAATTTAACAACTGTTCTATCTCTTTTGCTTTTTTATGATCATCTGCTAATCGCTCTATATTATTGTCTAATGCATATAATCCAGCCGCAGCTAGAAACCCAACCTGTCTCATTGCACCACCAAATAATTTTCTAATTCGAAGTGCCTTTGCTATGTGTGTTTTAGAACCTAATAGTATTGAACCAACGGGTGCTCCCAGTCCTTTAGACAGGCAAATTGAAATGGTATCAAATAATTCTCCATATTGTCTAGGAGTTTCATTCTTTGCAACCAGGGCGTTAAATAATCTAGCACCATCTAAATGATAGTCTAAATTTTGATCAAGGCATACTTGTCTAATTTTTTTTAACTCTTCAAAGTCCCAACAAGCACCTCCTCCTTTATTTGTTGTATTTTCTACACAAACCAATCTAGAATAAGGAACATGAATATCTGCTCTTCCTGCTGAAGCAATTTTTAATTGCTCTGCTGTAAACATTCCTCTGTCTCCATCAATCAACTTACAAGAGACTCCTGAATTAAATGCTGCTCCTCCTCCTTCATAATTATAGACATGTGCCCACTTATCACAAAATAGTTTATCTCCTGGCTGTGTATGTAATTTTATAGCTGTTTGATTTGCCATGGTTCCTGAAGGAAAAAACAAAGCATCTTCCATACCAAATAGCGCTGCTGCTTTTTTTTGTAGAGCAGTAACTGTTGGATCACTTTTAAAAACATCATCTCCAACCTCAGCACTCATCATGGCAGCTAACATCTCTTTTGTTGGCCTTGTTACCGTATCACTTATTAAATCTATCTTCATATATTAATCGCTTCCAATAGGAGATCCATCAGGAATTTTAGGTGTTTGTGGTTTTTTAAATTTTATAGGATTCTTTTTGAAATTTGAAATCATCTGTATCATTTCTTTGTGATACATTTTTTGAATTCCAGTTTCTTTAGAGTTTTTTAGAAATAAGCTAATTTTATCAATTTTATCATTTACAATTGCATTTACCTGCCAATACATATCTTTATTTGATGACAAATGAAATAATTGATTTAATACTTGATAGTTCACAACGTTTTGTAATTCTTGATAATAAGAATCTTTGTATGATTTTTGAATTGAATTAGCAATCACTTCATCTAACACTTCCACCAATCCTAATTGGCTATCATCTAGGCTTTTGTGCTGTACTAATCTTGTTACTCTTTCTGGATGTAATAATAATTCTAAAGTCATGGCAGATGCTGTTTCTACAGCTCCAAACGGATCAAAGGCTACACCTGTTTTACTTTTAAAAGATTCTCTAGTTCTTCCATAATTAAAAGCTCTTGGAGGAAATAGATTTAATAATTTTTTAGGAATTGCAAGCTCTTCAACATTTAAGGTTTTTAATATAGAAACTAATGCTTTTTTCTCTGTTTTACCAGGCACCCTTTTTACAATGGTGCTACCATCACCCTTAAGAGCATAGCTGTAATCTAACCCTCCTATTACTTTGGTTACGCCTTCTGTCTGATATCTATGGAAAAAATACAACGGAACAAATACATCTTCTAAAACAGAATAAGGTTGATTTGTTTTTATATTGTCTATTGAAAAATTTGCAATAGCATGCTTTCTTAAAGTTAATAAGTTATCTAATTCTATAGAAACATTTACGCCGTTATCCCATAAATGAGCATACGCATGAGCACTCCCTTGCGGTCTAGCATCTTGATCTGTAATAAAACGAGCACCATTTTTAAAAGCATCATCTAACAGCTTGTTTAAACTAGCATCTTCATCTCCTGCGTATTCACCATATGAATAAGCAATAGCTACTTTATCCCAATCTCCAATCTTAGTATCGTATGCATTAGTAAAATCTACTTTTTTATCTTTTAAAGATAGTGTTGGATGTGGATAATCCATTACTGAGGATCTTCCTTTAGTACTAGCAGCAAAATTATGAGCCAACCCTATAGTATGGCCTACTTCATGAGCAGATAATTGTCTAATTCTAGCCAAGGCCATTTCTAAAGCAAACTCATCGCTAGTATCATCATTAGCATAAGGAGCCTGTAATGCTTGAGCTATTAAAAAATCTTGGCGAATCCGTAAAGATCCTAAGCTTACATGCCCTTTTATAATCTCTCCCGTTCTTGGATCAGATACAGAGCTTCCGTAACTCCAACCTCTTGTAGATCTATGCACCCATTGTATTACATTGTATCTAACATCTAACAAATCTGCACCCTCGGGTAACATTTTAACTTGAAAAGCGTTTGTATATCCTATAGCTTCATATGCCTGATTCCACCATCTAGCACCATCTAATAATGCAGATCTAACAGGTTCTGGAGTTCCTCTATCTAAATAATAAATAATTGGCTCTACAGCTTCACTTTTACTTGCTTCTGGGTTTTTCTTCTCTAATCTATGACGATAAATAAATCGTTTTGTAATTGATTCATTCACTGGTGTTGCATAATCTAAATATGACATTGCATTTGAACCTGATCTTGGATCAAATTTTCTTGGTTTGTAGGAACCATCTGGCAACTCAATAAAAGAATGATGTTGATTAACTGTTATTAAAGATGCTGTTGGTGTTACACTTCTAATGTTAAAACTTTTAGGGCTTCCTTTGAAAGTTAGCATTACATCAAATTCTACATTTTTAGGAAATGCTTTTGTTCTTTCTAGACTAATGGCGCTTCTACTTTTATCTAAACTATAACTACCTTGTTTTCTTGCTGATAATCGACCTTGCACGCCATGGGCATCTCTCATAAAAAAAGAAGTGGCATCTACCAGATACTTACCTTGGTTGGTTTCTTTGATCACAAAACCGTGAATAACTGATTTTGCAAAAGCTTGTTCTACAGATTTTTTTTCTTCAAGATTGTCTGTTATAGCTCGGTAATCTTGATTGGGTTGTATTAATAATAATTTATTTCCAGCTTTCATAAACTTCACAATGCGTGTATTGCCTAACTGACCTCTATCTAAACCTATATCATTAGAACCAACTCCTTCAGAAAGTGAGTTTACATACAAAAACTCCTGCTGAAGGTTTTCGATTTGTAAGAATATTTTGTCTGTACTTTCATCGTAATAAAAAGTAACATATCCCTCATGTTTTGTGACAGTTTTACTGTCTTTAAAAAATTGAGGAAATCCTTGAGTTGAAAAACTCAAAAACAAGAACGCTATAATTAATTTTTTCATGTCTAGTAAGTTTGAAGAGTTGTAAAAATACAATAATTAATAACGAAATTAAAAAATATAAAAACCCTCAATAATTCATCATTTATTGGTGATTTTATCTATACCTTTTCTACAATACGGTTCCTTTAATTTTTTTCCAAATTTTTAATAATAAGAAAGAAAAAATAAATACAATTCCGGTTAAAGAAATTGCCATAGTATATTCTCCGTAAATATAATTACCAATAGCAAACATGCATGAATAGATAAGTATACAACCTAAAACCATAGCTAATATACCATTTGGAACACTCCATTTTTCGGTTGTTTTTATGATAGATACTTTTGCTTTTTTTGCACGAGTTACTATCTTTTCCCATCCTGGTCCACCTGGTTGTGTTTTCGTGTAAAAGGCAAATAACACCTTATCTGTTTCTGGAGCAGTTAAAAAAGTAACAAGCAACCATATAACAGTAGAAAACAGAACTACAAAAGGAAATTTTAAATAGCCAGGAAACATTCCTCCATCATTAAAAAGAGCATCTCCTTGAGTGGTAAAAGTTAATAAAATAGAAATAATCCCTGAGGCAATCATAGCCGATATCTCTGTCCATGCATTGATACGCCACCAGAACCAACGAAGAATAAAAATAAGTCCAGTACCAGCACCAAACATTAAGATAATCTCAAAAAGTTGTAAAGCATTTGTTAATGATAATGCCACTAGAGAACTAACTATCATTAAAATTACAGTTGTAATTCTACCAATATTCACCAAATGTTTTTCTGTGGCATCCGATTTTATTTGTTGCTTATAGAAGTCATTAACCACATAAGAAGCGCCCCAGTTAAGATGCGTACTAATAGTACTCATATAAGCGGCAGCCAAGGAGGCTAAAACCAAGCCAAGTAAACCACTTGGTAATTTCGTTAGCATAGCCGAATACGCAAGATCATGCCCTAATTTATCTTCAGTTACATTTGGAAAAGCTTCTTGAATACTTGCCAAATCTGGAAATAGGATAAGAGATGCTAATGCAACTACAATCCATGGCCAAGGACGCAACGCATAATGCATGATATTATAGAAGAATGTAGCTCCTATTGCATGGTTTTCATCTTTTGCAGCTAACATTCGTTGCGCTACATAACCTCCTCCTCCTGGTTCAGAACCAGGATACCATGAACTCCACCATTGAACTGCAAGCGGAATGATTAATAAAGTTACAAAGGTTTCAGTATCATCCATACTGGGTAAAATGTTTAATTTATCTTTTACATTTTCATGATCAATCAAAGCTTCTAAACCACCTACTTCAGGAAGTCCTACAATATAATAGGCTGCACCAAATGCACCTGCCATTGCTACAAAGAATAAGATAAAATCTGTATAAACTACACCTTTAAAACCCCCTATTGCACTAAAAACAACTGTAATACAGCCAGCAATAACTACTGTTGTTATTGGTGGAAGCCCAAGCATTACTTGTCCTATTTTTATGGCCGCCAGCGTAACTCCTGCCATAGCCAATACATTAAATATAATTCCAAGATATATAGCTCTAAAGCTTCTTAAAAAACGAGCTGGTTTACCACCATATCGAAGTTCATAAAACTCTATATCTGTCTTCACTTCAGATTTACGCCAAAGTTTCGCATACACAAAAACGGTTAACAAACCTGTCACTAAAAAAGCCCACCAAACCCAGTTTCCAGAAACACCATTTGTTCTTACAATATCTGTAACTAAATTAGGAGTATCTGTTGAAAATGTAGTCGCTACCATTGAAATTCCTAGCAACCACCATGGCATGTTTCTTCCAGATAGAAAATATTGATTGGTATTTTTACCCGAAGATTTCCCAACATAGATACCTACTAAAAGAATAATGGTAAAGAGTGAAAAAATAATGGTAATGTCTAAAGAAGATAATGAGATCATTTGTTAGTTGTTTTTAGTCCAATCTATATGGTGTTGATGCGTCACAAGATACTCATTCATAACAAGAATATCAGATTTTCCTGTCAAATCTGGCACGTGCTCAGCTAAAGGAATTGCTAACATAGCATTAGCGTATTTTCTAATCATCTGTAATATGGCAGTTGGCAATTCTTTTTCATTTCTATCTGGATGAATTTCACAGGCTTGTAAAAAAGGATAAAACAAGGTTCCATCAAATAAAAAGATATTCATGCTAACTCTATTTTTACCTTGGGTATCTTTAAATTTATCTGTTATTTCAGGTGTTGGTTTTTCTATAATATCTTCTAAATAGTTAGAAGTAGTTGTTTTGGTAAGTGCAAATCTTTCAATTCTCTCTTGTGGATATAAAAGAGCATCTCTATCATAATTAATAAACGCATTACTATGTTTACTTTGCCTTAGAAGTTCAAAAGCTTTTACGCTATATAAATTATCACAATTACAGACTACAAATTGTAGCTGTTGTAACTGAGAGTACTGCTCTAATGTCTGACAAACAGCATCTGCAGTTCCAAAAGGTTTTATGCGATCTTCTGGAATGAGTTGGTATGCATATGAGATTGTTAGTCCGTGAAAAAGATTCTCTGACCTTTTAGAGCCGTAATAGGTTTTAAAAAGAGCATCATCTTTTCCAATTACAATATATAGATGCTTAAACCCAGCTAATTTAGCATTGTACAACAGATAGTCTAACATGGGTCTGTTGTGTATTAAAATAAGGGCCTTACTTCTAGTATTTGCTTGTGCTAAACTATCTTTAGATAATTCTTTTGAAGATGATTTTTTCATTCTTGAAGAAGCTCCTCCTGCCAGTATAATAAGATGATCTGTCATAAATAACTGCTATTTTGTGAAGAAGAAATAGCTACAGCATAGGCATCTTTTGCACCAGCTTTTAAAATAGCTCTAAGAACTTGTTGTTCTTTTTCTTTTGACGTTAAAGCACAAATACTACCACCGCCGCCAGAACCAACAATTTTTGCTCCATAGGCTCCTGCTTGCAGAGCAGCAGTTATCATAGCATCAATTTTAGGAGTTGTAATCTTTAAAATATCTTTAAGCACGTTATGGTGTTCATTCATTAACCCTCCTATTATTTGATAGTTTAACGGTTTTTTATTTAAAAAAAGGAGTGCTTTTTTGGTAATCAGATGATTTTTTATAGCAGCATAAAAAAATAATTTTAATTCTTTAGGTAGTAGATGGATATATTTTTCTATGTCCAAAAGAGTTGCAGCCGCTATGTTAAAAGTTGCATCGTGTTTTTGAACCGTTTCAATAGAACAAAGCGCTTTTTCTTTTAAATCGCCTAGCAACCCTAAGGTGTTTTTAGGAATTCCAGATTCTCCAACAACCAAACCTTCTAACAAGCTGTCTATTTTTGTAAAACTAGCTGTTTCATTTGTTTGTAGAAAAATCATACCTCCTATTGCAATGGTATACTGATCCATTTTCCCTCCAGGAGAATTGTGTTCTAACACTTCAGATTCATGAGCAATTTTAGCAATTAATTCATGGGTGATTTCCTCAGAACAGCCAAATGTTATGAGTAAAAACCGAACCCAAGCAACCACTATTGCAGAAGAACTTGAGAGTCCTGCATTTATAGGTATATTACCTCTTAATGTTACTGAATATCCTTTATTTGGAAAACATCCATATCTTTTGAGCACTCGAATAGTTGATGCAAAATAATCTCCTTTCTCCAAATTATTAAAAGACTCATGTATAGAAAAGCTTCTAGAAGTTTTTAAATCTGGCATTACTAAATGAAACATTTCTGATTCATTAGAAATGGCAGAAACTTCTATAAAAAGATCAATTGCACAAGCTATGATAGGCAATCCAAGATAATCTTGATGATCTCCAAACAGACAGATTCGTCCAGGAGCTTTAAACATAACTTCTGATGTAGTTCTCATATTTAGTGAGCATCTTTAATCCAGTCATATGGCTTTCTAGTTACCCATAAACCTCTTGTAAAATCTGGAAAGTTTTGAGGCTCGCCATTATTTTCTATTGAAAGTTCAGACAGCGGTGTAATGGCACTCCAAGCAGCTGCATCATATGCATCTAATGGGGGTGCTATATTTTGCTTTGCAGATTCTACAAATGCATTTAATACAAAGAAATCCATTCCTCCATGTCCAGACCCTTGAGCATATTCACCATATTTTTTCCATAAAGGATGATCATATTTTTCTAACCATGGTTTTGCCTCATCCCAACGGTGAGGTTTCGAAACTCCTTCAACATACATTCTACTTCCATCAACTTCCCAAAGACCTTCACTTCCTTGAACACGAAAACCAAGAGAATACGGTCTAGGTGAATTACAATCGTGAGTGACTATGATTGTTTCTCCGTTAGCAGTTTCTATTGTTGATGTAATAATATCTCCTTGTTTAAATTTTAATTTTGCATTTGGATGGTCTGCACCTCCATTATCAACAATATATTTGTTTAAACCAACAGCTTTTGTAGCATGAGAAGTCATAGATACAAAACGATTTCCTCTATTTATATTACACATAGTAGCAATAGGACCAACACCATGAGTTGGGTATACATCACCATTGCGAAGCAACGAATGTTGTGTACGCCATTTAGATTCTGAAATTCCTTTCTCACCAAACTCTACTCCTTTTCCGTAAGGTGTTATACCATCATTTAATTTCACAAAGCGTAAATCATGTTGATAACCACAGCGAAAATGAAGTAATTCACCAAATACATTTTGCCGTACCATATTTAATACAGCCATAATATCTCTTCGGTAGTTTACATTTTCTAAAATCATTAAATGAGAACCTGTCTGCTCATGAGTGTTCACCAAATCCCAACATTCTTCCATGGTATTCGCAGCAGAAACTTCTACTCCTGTATACTTTCCAGCTAACATGGCATCTTTTGCCATACGAGTATGCCATAACCAAGGTGTAGAAATAATAACCGCATCTATGGAAGCATCATCCAATAAATTTCTATAATCTAGTGTGTCTTTTCCAAAAGTTTTTGGAGAGGGTTGCGATGCCTTTTTTATTAAATCTAAACATAGATCAATTCTTTTAGCATCGATATCACAAATTGCAACAATTGCAACATCGGTACGTTGTAATAAATTACTAAGATGATTGGTACCTCTGAGTCCAACCCCAATAAGGGCTATGTTTAATTTATCTTTACTTTTATTGGACATCTCAAAAGCCATAGTAGGTGCTAAAGCGATACCAGCACCTAGCAACGTTGTTGTTTTAACAAAGTCTCTTCTTGATTTCATTTGTTGGTGTTTTGCTTGTGTTTGTTGATAAAAATAGCTATAAATTTTATTGTATGGTTCAATTAAATAGAAAAAGAGTTGTGAAGCAACTTTTACAAAATAAAATAAACTTCTAAATACCTACTTAAAAAATATTTTAATTTCTCTTAAAGCAATCATTAGTTACATAAACTCCTATAATGTATGAAAATAGTACTATTGTATTGTATAAATCTAGTTTAACTTCTATGAAGCGCTTGCTTGTTTTCACTTTTTTCGAGTATTTTTGTAATATACTATGGTTACACAAGAACAACTTAAAAATCTTTCAGAAAGAGTTTCTAAATTAAAAGGTTATTTAGAAATTGATAAAAAACTGATTGAAATCTCAAATGAAGAAGAGAAAACAGCAGACCCAAGTTTTTGGAACAATCCAAAAGAAGCAGAGGTTTTAATGAAATCTCTTCGTTTCAAGAAAAGATGGGTAGATGATTATAATAAAGCAGTTTCTTTAGACGAAGATCTTCAAGTATTGTTTGATTTTTATAAAGAAGGAGAAGTTGAAGCTGAAGAAATGGAGCAACAATATGAAAAAACTGCTTCTATTATTGAAGATATTGAATTTAAAAATATGCTTTCTGAAGAAGGTGATAGTTTTAGTGCTGTTATTCAAATAACTGCAGGTGCTGGTGGTACAGAAAGTTGTGATTGGGCAGAAATGTTGTTTAGAATGTACTCTATGTGGTCAGAAAAACAAGGTTTTACATTAAAAACACTCAATTATCAATCTGGAGATTCTGCTGGAATAAAAACAGTTACTGTAGAGGTTGATGGAGAGTATGCTTTTGGATGGCTAAAAGGAGAAAACGGTGTTCATAGATTGGTAAGGATTTCACCTTTTGATAGCAATGCAAAAAGACATACATCTTTTGCTTCTGTTTATGTATATCCGGTTGCTGATGATTCTATTGAAATAGAAATAAACCCTGCAGATATAGAAATCACTACAGCTAGATCTAGTGGTGCTGGTGGCCAAAATGTAAATAAAGTTGAAACAAAAGTTCAATTGACTCACAAACCAAGTGGAATTCAAATTTCTTGTTCTAACTCTCGTTCACAACATGATAATAGAGCAACTGCTATGAAAATGTTAAAGTCTCAATTGTATGAAATTGAACTTCAAAAGCAACAAGAGGCTAGAAACGATATTGAAGCTGGTAAAATGAAAAATGAATGGGGAAGTCAAATTAGAAATTATGTTATGCACCCTTATAAATTAGTTAAAGATGTTAGAACGGCTTATGAGACTGGAAATGTAGATGCAGTAATGGATGGTAATATCAATGCGTTTTTAAAAGCATTTTTAATGTCTCATGGACAAAAAAATACAAATTCACAGTTATAAATAAATCAGGTATAAACGAATGTATCCATGATAAAAATATACCATAACCCTAGATGTAGAAAATCTAGAGAAGGACTTCAAATTCTTCAAGAAAGTAGGCAAGAATTTGAAATTATAGACTATTTAAAAAAAGGGGTTTCTTTTGATGAATTAAAGTCAATTATAGATTTATTAGCTATTACTCCTATTGAATTAATTCGTAAAAATGAAGCCATCTGGAAAAATCATTATAAAGGAAAAATCTTAAACGATGCTGCTATTATTTCTTCAATGATAGAACATCCAAAGCTAATTGAAAGACCTATTGTTATCAATAAAGAAAAAGCAATTATTGGCAGGCCCCCAGAAAACATAAAACAGATACTTTAAATCTTTTTGTTTAACAGAAAATTAACTACCAATCATTAAACTTAGTAAGACATTTACAATCGAAGACCAAATTATCGATTCTAATGTATAAAACTAGAATGCTTTTTGTAATTTTTATGATTACATTTTTGAATGTTTTTGCGCAAAAGCCTGAAACTTCTCAAATTACCATTACAGGGGTTATTATAGATTCTAACACAGAAGAACCTTTAGAATATGCTACGGTAATTTTAAAAGATGCCAAAACAAAAAAACTAAGTGGAGGAATTACAGATTCTAAAGGAAGTTTTAGTATTAAAACAAATCCTGGAACTTATGACGTAAGTTTTGAGTTTATTTCTTTTAAGACGATTACCATGCCAAATAAAGTTATTGGTTCATCAATAGATTTTGGAACTATTAAACTTTCAGAAGACTCCAATACGTTAGATGAAGTTGTTATTATTGCAGAAAAATCTACTGTAGAAATTCGTTTGGATAAAAGAATCTACAATGTTGGGAAAGACATGACTGTAAGAGGTGGTTCTGCCTCTGATGTTTTAGATAATGTTCCCTCAGTTGATGTTGATGTAGAAGGCAATGTAAGTTTAAGAGGAAATGAAAATGTTAGAATATTAATTGATGGAAAACCCTCTGCTTTGGTTGGTTTAAGCGGAACAGATGCCCTTCGTCAATTACCCGCAGATGCCATTGAAAGAGTAGAAGTAATTACATCACCATCTGCTAGATATGATGCCGAAGGTACTGCTGGTATTTTAAATATTATCCTCAGAAAAGGTGTAGCTACTGGATTAAACGGTTCTATAAATACCACTATAGGAAGTCCAACTCAATATAGAGCGTCATCAAACATTAATCTTAGAACAAAAAAGATTAATTTTTTTACCAACCTAGGCTATCGAAACAGTACAGGACCTGGTAAATTTCTAACCAATCTTTCTAGTTTAGAAAATGGAGCTGTAACAAGTCTCAGAATTGAAGATAGAGCATTTGAGAGAAATAGAAATGGCTATAATATTAATCTAGGTTTGGAATATTTTATAAGTAAAAAGAGTTCTATTACTGGGACTTATTTTTATAGAGATTCAGACAATAAAAATTTGTCAACTAATAACATTAGCATCTTTGATGCAGCTGGTTTATTAGGTGCATCTGATATTCGTATTCAAGATGAAGACGAAATAGATACTACATCACAATTTGCTGTAAACTACACCAACAATATCAATAGTAGTGGTCATAAATTAACTATTGATTTTCAATACAGTGATAGTAAGGAAATAGAAACTGCCTTCATTAATGACTCGTTAGCTTTAGAAAATAATATAACAACAGAAGACTCGAAGAACACACTCATACAGTCAGATTATGTCTTACCTATTGGTGAAAACACTCAATTTGAAATAGGGTATCGAGGAGAGTTTCAAGACCTAACCTCTGATTTTTTGGTAACGAGAACTCCTGTTCTTGATTTTGATCCTTCAAACAACCTTATTTTTAAACAAAATGTAAATGCCATTTACTCACAATTTGGAAGTAAAGTGAATAAGTTTTCTTATTTGCTAGGCTTAAGAACAGAGATAACTGATGTAAAAGTTAGACTTACAAATACCAATGAAAATTTTGATTACAAATACACAGAATTATTTCCTACCATTAATATTGGATTTGAAAGAACAGAAGACCAGAGCTTTACAGTTGGTTATAGCAGAAGACTAAGAAGGCCCAGGTTTTGGTATTTAAATCCTTTTGAATCTAGAAGTAGCCAGAATGTGATTTACAAAGGAAATCCTGGATTAACTCCTACATTTACCAATTCTTTTGATCTAGGCTATCTTCAAAAAATTGGTAAATTAACCCTAAATTCATCAATCTATTTCCAACATTCAATAAATTCTATCCTAAGAGTTAGTAGAGATGAAATTAGACTCTTAGATGGAGTAAACCAGGTCATAACAATCAGAGAGCCTATTAATCTAGCTTCAGAAGATAGATTTGGTTTTGAGCTAACTGCTAATTATAATCCATCAAAAAAAGTACGATTATCTGGAAGTTTTAATGTTTTCCAACAAGAATCTAAAGGTCTTTATGCCTACAATAAATTTACAATAGATGAAATAACTGGAGCTATTAGCGTTACTCCTGAGACACAAGATTTAGGAAATACAAACAATAGTTGGTTTACAAGGTTTAATGCTACTTTTTCTCTCCCTTGGAAAATTCAAATGCAAAATAGACTGTCTTACAGAGGACCTAGAAATACCGCTCAAAGTGATTCAGAAGGTGTTTTTTCTGCCAATATAGCCTTAAGTAAAGATGTTTTTAAAGAAAAAGGTTCATTGGTATTAAACGTAAGTGATGTGTTTAATTCTAGAAAAAGAAAATCAACAAATTACAATCCTAGTATAGAGAACCCTACCAGTATTAGTTATCAAGAATCGCAATGGAGAGTTCGTCAAGTATCGTTAAACTTTACCTATAGATTTAATCAAAAAAAGAAACAACAGCGCGATAGAAGAGGTGGTGAAGATTTTGAAGGTGGCGAAGATTTTGGAACGCCATAGACTTATTAGTTGAAAAGTTACTACATAAAAAAGGCTCACTATATAGCGAGCCTTTTTTATGTATTTGTATAGTGAAAAACTACTTTCCTTCTGCAGCTTTTTTTGCTTCTCTTTTTAATTTAAAGTTTTCCCAGATAGTGCCACCTAGCCAGTAAGGAACTACAAAAGTCAATAAGAATATCAACAACCAGAAACCAGCTGTAAAAATAAACATGAATAAAACCAATCCTGAAAACTGAGAAAAATCTAACATTTGTAGTGTATCTTTAATTTATGTTGCAAAAATAACAGATAATTTTAATTGAAGCTAACATTTTACTAAATATTTCTAGAAGAAATACTCGTAAATGTTACTAATTGATAGTTGTGGATTTCGTAATTTTGTAATATCATCTTAAAAGCACAAATCATGAAGTTTAGAATAGAGAAAGATACCATGGGTTCTGTTGAGGTTCCTGCTGATAAATACTGGGGAGCACAAACCGAGAGATCTAGAAATAATTTTAAAATTGGTTCAGCTGCTTCAATGCCTCTAGAAATAGTTTATGGCTTTGCATATCTTAAAAAAGCTGCTGCATTTACAAATGCCGAATTGGGTGTTTTAACAACAGAAAAACGTGATTTAATAGCATTGGTATGTGATGAAGTTTTAGCTGGCAAGTTAGACGATCAGTTTCCATTAGTAATATGGCAAACAGGTTCGGGAACTCAATCTAATATGAATGTAAATGAAGTAATTGCTAATAGAGCCCATGAAATTGCTGGAAAAGTAATTGGAGAAGGAGAAAAAACCATTCAACCAAATGATGATGTTAACAAGTCTCAATCATCTAACGATACATTCCCAACTGGAATGCATATCGCTTGTTATCAAAAAATTATAAAAACAACCATCCCTGGCATAGAACAATTAAGAAACACTTTACAAAAAAAATCAGAAGACTTTAAAAGTGTTGTTAAAATTGGTCGTACTCATTTAATGGATGCCACTCCCCTAACCTTAGGGCAAGAATTTTCTGGATATGTAGCCCAATTAAACTTTGCCTTAAAAGCATTGCGTAATTCTCTAGAACACTTAAGTCAATTAGCTTTAGGAGGAACGGCGGTAGGAACCGGTTTAAATACACCAAAAGGATACGATGTTTTAGTGGCTAAATATATTGCACAATTCACAGAAATGCCATTTATAACTGCTGAAAACAAATTTGAAGCCTTGGCTGCTCATGACGCCTTAGTAGAGACGCACGGTGCTTTAAAGCAAGTGGCTGTTTCTATAAATAAAATTGCCAATGATATTCGTATGATGGCTTCTGGGCCTAGATCTGGAATTGGAGAAATTACGATCCCAGCAAACGAGCCAGGTAGCTCTATCATGCCTGGAAAAGTAAATCCAACTCAAGCTGAGGCAATTACTATGGTTTGCGCACAAGTCATGGGAAATGATGTTGCTGTTACCATAGGGGGCACACAAGGCCATTATGAGTTGAATGTTTTTAAACCAATGATGGCTGCTAATGTCATACAATCTGCGCAACTAATTGGTGATGCTTGTGTTTCATTTGATGTAAATTGTGTTGCAGGGATAGCACCAAATCATACAAGAATTAAAGAATTATTAAATAATTCCTTAATGCTAGTTACTGCCTTAAATACTAAAATTGGATATTATAAAGCTGCTGAAATTGCAACTACAGCACATGCCAATGGAACTACATTAAAACAAGAAGCTGTGCGTTTAGGCTACGTTACACCAGAACAATACGATGAATGGGTTAGACCAGAAGATATGACAGGAAGTTTAAAATAAGATGTATTTCTAAAAGTACCTTTCTTTAAAAATTTTAAGATGATGCTTTTGATGCCCAGATATTAGAAATCCAATAGCTCTTACAGAGATAATATCTGTCTCTTATACACATCTGACGCTGCCGACGAATAGAGAGGTGTAG